>Ga0268299_1000502_pt1 | contig 118533 bp, 108 predicted proteins | sample NOBtaG_FD_193484 | JGI IMG/M metagenome (GOLD analysis project Ga0268299, IMG submission 193484) | Activated sludge microbial communities from bioreactor in Nijmegen, Gelderland, Netherland - NOB reactor | ecosystem: Engineered > Bioreactor > Aerobic > Activated sludge | place: Netherlands...
AGCCGCCTGAGCGTTTCGCGGGCGCTGAGGCCCGCATCGACCAACACTTTGGTCGTTTCGCTGGCGATCAGGACCGCGTTCCCGGTCGAGCCGCTGCCGATCACAGTAAATTTCATTTCTTGCCTTGATACTTTGAACGCAGACCGCGGCCGATCGCGCGGATGATCAGCGAGTTGGGGACGAAGTTAGTCGCTGTAGCCACCAGAAAATTCGCCCAACCCGAAACTACTTTCGCTTTGCGTCCATTTAGAGCATTCAATGCCGTCTCGACCACGTCATCAGCCGTCTGCTGGCCCTTGACTTTTATCGCACGTTCGATGTTCGAAGCGTTAAAGAAATTGGTTTTTGTCGAACCGGGACATAAGGCAAGTACCTGGATCCCAAACGGCCGGTTCTCTTCCGCGATGGCCTCTGAGAAAGATGTAACGAACGACTTCGTCGCTGCGTATGTTGCCATGAACGGTATTGGTTGAAAGCCGGCCGCAGACGATACATTGACGATCGCTCCATCGTTCCTTTCGCGCATCTTTGTCAAGTATCGATGTGTGAGAGCAACCAAAGACATCACATTCAGGCTGATCATCTCAAGTTCGCGTTCGAGATCAAGGTCGGCAAAATCGCCCATCGAGCCGAATCCGGCATTGTTTATCAGCAGGTCTATCTCGAGGCCGTGGCGTTCGGTCTCCTCAAAAAGGCGCCTGTCCGCCTCGAAATCGACAAGATCTATGGCTATGTAATGCGCGGTGATCGCGAACTTTGCTTTCAGCTCGTCACAAAGTGAACGCAGCTTGTCTTCGGAACGGGCAACCAGAACGACGTTGTTCCCTTCCTCAGCAAGCCGCCGGGCAAAGGCCTCGCCAATGCCGCTGGATGCACCTGTGATCAAGGCAGCTTTCATAGATCATGGCCGGTATCGTCGTTTGGGACGAACGAGTAATAGACCGAGAGGACGACTGCAGCAATTATAGACAATGTACCGGCGGCGCGGATAATGCCGGCGACGGTTTTGGTCGATTCGAGGAGGCCGAGCCGCGACAGCATATAGTTCCAATCGTGAAAGCTACCCTCGCTGCCTGTCATTCCGCTTGTCAGTACAAGCTGCATGACGACCGCATCGGCCGCATACACCCAAACATTCAAAATGCTCTGGCCGACCCACAAAAAGACGATCGACGCCGAATAGAGCTGCCCTTTCCATACGAAGTACCCGACGAAAACGGCCGGCAATATCACCTGAAAAAGCGAGCCGCCGGCGATCATCATGAACTCGCCGAACGGCGTAAACAAAAGATGGCCGGTCTCATGTATCGGCAGATCGACCATATCCAGAAAGCTGCCCTGCATCGGATCATAGGCGATCCATAAAAAATAGATCGCCATTACAACAGCGAAGAGCAGCTTAGGATAACTAACTTTCATTTTGGCAGTGAGAAAAGCTCAAAGCGGGTCAAAGAAGTTTGTTCTTTGCGACGAATGCCTTGATCTCGTTATTGAACTCGGCCGGTTTCTCCATCATCAGAAAATGGCTGATGCTCTTCCACATCCTGAAATCAAGATTCGGGGCGACCGAGCGGAAAAATTCCTCTTCGTCGGGTTTCCACGATTGCGATTCGGCCATCACGGCCAAAACCGGGACGTTTATCTTGTCTGAACCCCAGATCGAAGGGTCAAGCATGGCGTCCATTGCGCTCAAGGCGACCGGAGCACGCGTGGCCAGCATTCGCTCACGGATCCAGGTTCTCAGTTCAACATCTTTAATGTCGTTGAGCATTCCGTCCATGAAACCCGGCGCATTCTTTGCGTAATTGGAGCGAACCGGAGCGAAGTACTGTTCGAATATCTCGCTGCTCGCGAAGGGTCGAAGCGCACCGTCGACTATCACGACGCCGGCGACCTTCTGAGGAAATAACCGATAAAATTGGCGGGCGACCGGTGTGCCCATGCTATGGCCGACCAAAACCGCTTTATCGACCTTTGCTTTGGTGAGCACTGCGTCGACAGACTTTGCAAAAAGATCCATCGAGTATATCGCGTTCGGGCGATCGCTTTGACCATGCCCGACAAGATCGATCGCGATCACTCGATTCTGCGGAAATTCGTTGTAGCTTCCTCGCCAGAAGTCGGCACTGCAGGTCCACCCATGGATGAAGACGATCGCGTTCTTATACTTCTGGCTTCCGATGTCGTAATAGTGAATGCGGGTCTTATCCATTGATGCCCAGCGGCTTTCGGGCATTTTTTCCTGCGCCGATGAAAAGGACACAAGAATGGCGAACAACGATATGAGGAGAAATTTTTTCATCCGGAACTCCTTACAAAATCTGCCTTAGAGATCACATAGAAAGCGCACGCCGCTCCGTAGTGGTCTTCGGTCTTCTCGTGCTGCATTCCCAGCTTTTCCATTATGCGTCTCGAAGCAGAATTTTCAAGCTGTGCAACGGCAACGATCCGGTCAAGACCCATAGTACCGAAACCGTATTCCAGCCAGCCGCGTGCCGCCTCGGTCCCGATGCCGCGGCCCCAAAACGGCTTTACCATACTGTACCCGACCTCGATCTCGTCGGTGCCCTCAAGCGGCTGTAGGCCTGCCGATCCTATTATCTCGCCCGTTTCCTTCCAGATCATCGCACACATACCGACGCCGTGGCTTTCGTAACAACCGATGTAGAACCTGATCCGCGTTGCCAGGGCCGTCGGGTTTTGAAGTCGCACCCCGCCGAGGTACTTGTTCACCTCGGGGTCCGAGCGCTGTTCGATCAATAATGGCAAGTCGTCAAGGGTGAACCTTCGAAATTGAAGCCTTGCTGTCTCTATCATGTTCCGATCTCGTTTATACGGCCTCCGCAATGATGAGATTCTAACACAGACAAAGCGGCCGAAAGTCAGTTGATCGGGCCATTATCATGCGTGAACTGATCAAACAGTTGAAACCGAATCAACACGACAGTGCAAGCCCTTTCAAATAGGAATCGCCGACCTGGACCAGCGTGTCGTTCATTGTCCGCCTATGTCGGGCGCAGGTCGGCTTCAGTTATGGTTTCAAAACCCGCATTTCCTGTGGCAACGTCCCGTAAGCGCAACTCCCGGCCGCGGCTTTTTTTCGGTTGGTCACAAATTAGTTACAAATAAGCGCTTTGCGGTGTATTCAATGCAGAGAATTCAAAAGCGAGGTAACCGGAATGATGCTTGATGAACCAAAACTGTCAGATCAAACAAGTAGGCGGGAATTTGTTCGTGCAGCCTCGATCGCCCTTTCGCTTCCGTTATTGTTCGGCTGCAGGTCAGATATGTTCGCGCAAGGTGCCGTTCATGATCTTCGTCAGGGATTGCTGCGCAACGCGATCATTGACCCTTCGTGCAGTTGGTGCGGTGCGAGGGATATGCCGGCCACCGTAGGACCGGCAGCGTTGATCGCGCCCAAACCTGAAGCCGGTGAGCGGATCGCGATCCGCGGAACGGTCTACGGCAAAGACGGCAAGACTCCCTATGCAAATGCTCTGATCTATGCCTACCACACCGACATTCACGGCATTTACGGCAGAGGAAACGAACACAAACACGGGCGATTTCGGGGATGGATGCTCACGGACGCGAACGGACAGTACTCTTTCGAAACGATCCTGCCGGCGTCGTACCCTAATTCGACGATCGCAAAACACATTCATATGACGGTTACGACCGTCGAGCGAAAAGAGGATTGGATCGATTCGATCCTGTTCGAGGGTGACCGGTTCATAACAGCACGTGAGCGGGTTATAACGAAAGGTGGTTTTAATCCGATCCTGAGCCTGGCAAAGGACCGGAACGGAGTGCTTTCCGGAGTTCGCGATATAATGCTGACGTGAGCAGGTCAGATCAAATGGACAAATAGGCCGTCTTTCAGCTTTGGTTCGAACCAGGTCGATTTCGGCGGCATTATCTCGCCCATGTCGGACACGGCCAGCAGATCGTCGATCGTCGTCGGGAAGAGCGAGAAGGCAATTCGCGCCTCGCCCGAATCGACGATCCTTTTAAGCTCTTCAGTACCGTGAATGCCGCCTACGAACCCGATCCGTTCATCGGTTTGCGGGTCGGTAATGCCGAGAGCAGGTCCGAGGACAAACTGCTGCAGAATACTCACATCAAGCCGTTCAATGGGATCGGGAGCACGAAAATAATTCACCGAAAACTGAAGGTCGTACCATTTGCCGGCCAGGTACATACATATTTCACCGTGTGCCTTGGGCGTGCAATCGTCAACGGCTGTGACGATGAAGCTCTCGCTGATCCGGGTGATTATCTCGTCGTCGGTGAGGCTGTCGATCCCCTTGACCACTCGGTTATAAGCCAATATTTGCAGCCGGTCAGCCGGAAAGATGCCGGCCATAACGAAGTTGTAGTCTTCGTTTCCGGTGTGATCCGGATCGCGGTCTCGAAGTGCGTTTCTGGCCAGCAGCGCACTCTCGGCACGATGATGGCCATCGGCAATGTAGAGCGCATCGACCTCGCCAAATGCGTCGGTCAAAGCCTGCGTATCGTGCACTTTCCAGACGGTCTGACGAACGGTATCCGCTCCCTCGAAATCGTAGAGCGGATCTAACGACGATTCTTTGTCGACGATCGCCTTTATTCGTTCGGTCTCGCGATATGCGAGGAAGATAAGCCCTGTTTGTGCACGCAGGCCAAGCATGTGCTCCGTACGTTCGTTGACCTTGTCGGGACGGGTCTTTTCGTGTTTTTTTATCCTGCCTTTCTCGTATTCATCAAGCGAACAGCAAGCGACGATTCCTGTTTGCGCATGCGACGGTGTCTCGAGGCGATAAACGAAATATGCCGGCTCATCGTCCCCAACAAGTACGCCTGCAGTGATCAAGTCATCGAGGTTCTGCTTTGCGATCGCGGCCGGCGATACGCCCTTGTCGAATGCCTCGGCCTCAGGCCGCGTGATCCTGAGAAAGCTAAGCGGGTTTGCAGCGATGAAGCCGCGAACTTCCGATTCATGAACAACGTCGTACGGCACGCTTGAAACCTGCTTTGCCTTCGCCGGAACCGGACGCAAAGCACAAAATGGTCTGATCAATGACACAGATTCTCCTTGAGGGGTTCAATCTTCGGGCGACGGTCGTTTGGCGCCGGTGTTGGCATTGGTATTCGTATCGGAGTTCGCGTCCGTAATGGTTGGCGTGTTCGAGTTGATGGGCGTGTTCGAATTTCCGCCTTCCGTCGATTGCGAATTGGAGGGATCTATTCGTCCCTTATTGATCACGTCGTCCAACTGCTGCTGATTTATCTCTTCGATGTCACGCATCAGCCGTTCTTGGTATCCTTTCTTATCGATCTTCCACTCCCCGCCCTCAAAGACGAATGGGATCGTCTCCCATATACCCATCGAATTTTCGACCTCAAGCGTTGCTTTTTCGCCTTCGATCTTCTCGTTTCGGACCTTTACGACCGTCTGGCTCTCGTTGAGTAGAGTTTCACGCTTAACGATATCGTCAAGAGTTACGCCCTGGGCCTTGGCCTCCTGCTCGTGCATTTTTATCGATTCCGCAGAAAGCAGGAGCTTCATTGTGGTGATGTCTTTCTGTTTGACCGCACGGGAATAGGTGCGAAAGGTCTCTTTAGGCGATGACGGTTCTTTTTCAGACGAACACGCGGCCGACAATAATGCAAAAAGCAGGAATAGTGATCCTTTTCGGATAAATGCCTTCATTGCGATGTATGAAAAATGAATGTAGTAAGATAGTGTAAATGGCAAGTATAACCGAAAACACCGGAACGAAAAATTGATGGAACGCAGAAAACTAGAGGCAGAAGAGATCGGTAAATGGTTGGCCGAGCGGCCAGCATGGGGCGTCCAGCACGGCAAGTTGTTCAGGAGATTTGAGTTTCCTGACTTTTCGTCCAGCCTGGACTTTGTCAACAAGGCCGGAAAGATCGCTGATGCGGCCGATCATCACCCTGACATTCGGCTCGGCTGGGGCTATGCCGAATTTGAGATCACAACGCACGATCGGGGCGGCATCACACCTTTGGATTTTGACCTTGCGGCAAAGATCGATGCGATCACGTAATGCGAACCGATGCTATTCGAGCTTCGAGCATTCAATCGCAAGGTCATTCGCGAATTTGATCGAATCATCAACGAATTGTCCCGCCGAGCTGTCAAATTTTTGCTTGAACTCGGCAACCCCATAAAAGCAATCTTCACTTTTTCTGTAAGTGTAGGCCGCGTAAACCGTACGTCGTTTCTCGGGAAACAGCATCGATGCGCCATGCTCAGACCAGTTGTCACTGGCGAAATAGAATCTAACCGGCGTAATTCCAACGGCCTTTAGTCTCGCCACTATCGTCGTCTTGATCGGAAGGCTGTAGAACGAGCCTATGATCGGCAGGGCCGCAAGGTCGGTCGTCCCGCGAAGTACCATCGATTCAAAGTCGTCGCGCAACCTGGGGTATTTCGTCACTCGTCCCGGAAACTCGAAGACGACATTCGCTATTGCCAGATTTTCGGTGGCCGCCCTGGGGATGAGGGTCGTGTTGGTCAATCGAAAGTCGTTGCTCCAAACACCCGGACGGCGAGTTGCCGCGACATCGAGAAATATCGGGATCGCTGCGTTTCGGCCGGGCATTCCTGGCGAAAGATTGATCTTTAATTCGGTCTTTTCGAGATCCTCTTTCGAGAATTGCAGGACGTACTGGCCTAACGCCGTCGGGTCGTTCTGAGGAGCGATCTCAGCGTATAGACGATACATCAGGCCCGGTTGATTCTCAGGATCGGGGAGCGTGAGAACGTAATCGCCAAGCTTGGTCTTGAATTTCACATACAGCCAAAGTGCTTCGCCATCGGCTATCTTTTTGACCTGATTGTTTGACGCTTCAGCAAACGATCTCACGTCGCGGTTTGCGAGAACGATCCGAACATCCTGATTAAGGACCGCCGGCTTTGGTTTCGGCAAAGCGGTAGACGATCGCGATTCTTCAAGTTCGCGTTGACGCTTTTCGTCCGCCTCGATCGCCCGCTGACGCCTCTCTTCAGTACGGCGCATCTGAGGGAATTGGGCCGCGATCTCGCCGCTGATCAGAAATAGGAACGAAACCAGTAGTAATGCTCTTTTCAACAAATCTTGCTCCCGACCCATCCGGATCCGCGTATACCTGCTCAACATTTAGACTCTAATGCAATTTATTACGATGCCGTTTGTAAATTATATCGATAGTTGTCGCCGACGCCAATCTAATGATCTCCCGTATGCTTTTGGTACTGCGCCGAAACCAGGCGGCCGTTGCCTAATGTTCCTATATCCTATAAAATCTCGTTTTCGTTAACAGTAAACAAAATCGAGGATTTAAGAGATAAATATGTCCAACGTTCCTATTACCGTCGCTCATGGCGACGGCATCGGGCCTGAGATAATGGAGGCGACGCTCCACATTCTGAAAGAAGCCGGAGCCCGCATAGACATCGAGACCATCGAGATCGGCGAGAAAGTGTATTTGAGCGGAAATGCGGCCGGGATCGCACCGGAATCGTGGGAAAGCCTTCGCCGAACCAAGGTCTTTCTGAAGGCGCCGATAACCACCCCGCAGGGCGGCGGTTACAGCTCTTTGAACGTGGCGGTCCGTAAAACGCTAGGACTATATGCGAACGTCAGGCCGTGCGTCTCATATCATCCGTTCGTGCAGACGAAACACCCGGTGATGGATGTTGTCATCGTGCGTGAGAACGAAGAGGATACGTACGCGGGGATCGAGTACCGGCAGACCGGGCAGGTCGAAGAATGTCTCAAGCTTATTTCGCGGCCCGGCAGTGAAAAGATAGTTCGTTACGCTTTTGAGTACGCAAAAAAATTCAATCGAAAAAAGGTCACCTGCTTCATTAAGGACAACATAATGAAGCGGACCGACGGTCTTTTTCACCGCGTATTTGACGAGATCGCACCTGAATATCCGGGCATTGAGGCCGACCATTGGATCGTCGATATCGGCTCCGCAAAACTCGCCGACACGCCCGAAAATTTCGACGTGATCGTAATGCCGAACCTTTACGGCGACGTTTTGTCGGATGTGGCAGCACAGATCGCCGGCTCGGTCGGTCTTGCCGGTTCGTCGAACATTGGCGAACAGGTGGCAATGTTCGAGGCGATACATGGTTCGGCGCCGCGGCGAGCCGGGCAAAACCTTGCCAACCCGTCGGGACTGTTCCTTGGTTCGATATTGATGCTCGTACACATCAATCAGCCGGATGTTGCCGAGCTTGCCCATAATGCGTGGCTTCGCACGATCGAGGACGGTATTCACACGTACGACATGTTCAAAGACGGCATCTCGAAAGAGAAGGTCGGGACCAAGGAGTTTGCACAGGCGGTCGTCGACCGGATCGGGCAAAAGCCTGAGACCCTCAAACCCGTCACGTATTCGGCAAATGTCGTGGATACCGATCCGAAGCCGATCTATTCGACCCCGGAACCGCAGAAAAAAGACCTTGTTGGCGTCGACGTCTTTCTAGATTGGTGGAAGGGTTCATTTTACGGAGTCGCGAACGAACTCGGCGGCTTGGTCGAGGGCGTTAATGGCGACGGCCTTGTTCTGCAGTCGATCGCAAATCGCGGGGTAAAGGTATATCCCGGCGGTTTTTCAGACACTTTTACCGTCGATCATTGGCGTTGCCGCTTTACTGCTGAGAACGGCGAAGGTTCTGCCGTAACACACGAGCAGATCATCTCGCTTCTCGGCCGATTCAACGACGCCGGGCTGGATGTTATCAAAACCGAGAATCTATACAACTTCGATGGGGCGAAGGGATACTCTGCCTGATCGGCCCGGCCACGTTCGCGCGAATGTCTCTGGGTTAGAGCTTTTGTCGACCGAAATTCGAACGTTGGCGTCGCTTCCGCGCATTGGCGGTGAGGCGTTGCACTGGCGGTGATTCGCGGACGACCGATTTGGTTTTCGGAGAAATGGAGGCTATATGCTCGGTAAGACGATCTCGCACTATCAGATCACCTCTCAGCTTGGCGAGGGCGGAATGGGAGTGGTTTACGAAGCTGAGGATACGAATCTAGGCCGCCGGGTCGCCCTAAAATTTCTCACGCCTGCTATGGCCGGTGACGAGAACCTGCTCCAGCGATTTCAACGCGAGGCCCGGGCGGCCTCGGCCCTGAACCATCCGAATATTTGTACTATCCATGGTATCGAACAGCATGAGAACGATCACTTCATCGTGATGGAACTGCTCGACGGTGAGCCGCTTGCGGAGCGTATCCGACGCGGTCCGTTGGACATCGATTCACTTTTGACTCTTGGAGTTCAGATCGTCGACGCGCTTGAATCAGCACATTCCAAGGGTATAGTCCATCGCGATCTGAAGCCCGCGAACATGTTTGTCACGTCGCGCGGCCAGGCAAAGATCCTGGATTTCGGTTTGGCCAAGATCGACCGCCAGAAGCCCGATGCTTCGTCCAATATCCCGACGGCGATCGCCGACGAACTAACCTCAGCCGGAGCAACAATGGGCACTATCGCCTATATGTCGCCCGAGCAGGCGCGCGGCGAGATCACCGATGCTCGAACCGACCTGTTCTCGGTCGGAACCGTTTTGTACCAGATGGCGACCGGCGTTCTTCCGTTTCAGGGCGATACATCTGCCGTCGTATTCGATTCGATACTCAATCGTGATCCGACACCCGTGACACAGGTGAACCCGTCGCTGCCGCCCGAACTCGGCCGAATAATCGGACAGGCCCTCGAAAAGGACCGCGATCTGAGGTATCAAAGTGCGACCGACCTGAAAACTGCACTTAAGAGATTAAAACGCGATCTTGATTCGGGCCGTCATTCGGGCGAATCCGCCGCGATCCACAGTACTCGTTCACCGCAGGCCGTTCACGAACACTCGATCGCCGTTCTGTATTTCGAGAATCTGAGCGGTATGAAAGAGGACGAGTATCTGCGTGACGGCATTACAGAAGACATAACGACAGAGCTTTCAAAGATACGGCGATTGAAGACGTTCTCTCGCGCTATGGTCCTCAATTACCGCGACAAGTCGGTGACTGCGGGTCAGGTCGGAAAAGAACTTGGTGCGTCATACGTTCTTGTCGGCAGTTTGCGGCGTGCGGGCAATCGGCTTCGGATCAACGCGCAATTGGTCGATGCAGCAACTGATTTCCCATTATGGTCCGAGCGGTACGACCGCGAGATGGCGGATGTGTTCGAGGTGCAGGATGAGATCGCGTCAAAGATCGCTGCTGCCTTGCGGATCACGCTGTCGCCGCAGGAACAAGAGGCTCTCGCCGCAAAACCGACCGAAAATCTACAGGCGTACGACCTATATCTTAGAGGAAGAAACTACGCGCGGCGCGTCGGCCGGCAGGACCTTCAGGTCGCGCTCCAGATGTACGAGAACGCGGTTGCCCTGGACCTGGGCTTTGCCTTGGCTCATGCCGCCGTGGCCAACGTCTGTGCCCAGTATTACTATCATTTTGACCGCCAGCAGCAATGGATCGACCGGGCGATAGCCGCGACCAAGAAGGCAAGTTCGGGCGGAAACGATGCACCTGAGATCAGGCTTGCTGAGGCCTGGGTCGATTTTGCTGAAGGCCGTTATGACGATGCGGTCGGCAAGGTGCGGGCGGCGCTGAACCGCGATCCGGATCTCGACGGCGGATACTATCTATTAGGCCGAGCGCTTTTTGAGGCCGGGCGATACCAGGAGATCGCCGAAGTGATGGAAGAGGCACTTGCTCATGCGGGCGAAAATTATAATACGACAATTCCCATACACAACGCGCTGGGTGCGTTAGGAAAAAAAGAGGCTTTGACAAATTTTCTTCACCGCGAGATAGCGGTCTTTGAAGAGCATCTGAAAAAGGTTCCCGAGGATGCCCGGGCGAGGGTCTTGCTTGCTAGCGATTATGCGATGCAGGGCCGGATGGATGAGGCGAAGCGAGAGGCCGAAATGGCGATGGCCTTGCGCCCGGATGATACGATGATCCTCTACAATACGGCGTGTGTCTTCTGCGCCATGAACAAACCGGCCGATGCGATGGTGGCTCTTAAGAAAGCGTGGGAAGGCGGCAATCGAAACTCGGCGTGGACGCGCAAAGATCCCGATCTCGCGATACTCCACGGCGATCCCGAGTTCGAACGCTTGTACCCGCCGACCGATTGAGGAGATAGCCGTTCACCTATCGGCCGATCGACAATAAACTCGTGACGATGATCTTTTCACACCGCGTTTTTCGCACGATCCTGCTTCCATTCATGCTTGTGGCTGGCTTTGCAGGTGCTCAACATTCTCCGGCGCAATCCACCGTACGATCAGAAACCAAGACCATTTTCCGCGATTCCGACGGTAATGTGATAAGCAACAACGAGTTCGTCGATATCCGAATGGCGAATTTCCACTATCCCGACGGAACCGTTGTGAGAACGCTCGGCGACGGTTCGACCGAATTCCGGCTTCAAAAGATACCACAGGAAGGGATGATGGTCCCCGAGTTTACGGTCTTGACCATCAACGGCAAGAAGATCTCGTCCGCTGATCTGAAAGGCAAGGTCGTGGTGCTGAATTTCTGGTTCATCGGATGCCCGGTTTGTCTTGCGCACAAACCAAGGCTGAACGATCTGAAAGCGAAGTTCGGCCAGACCGAAGATCTGGTCTTTCTGGCTTTGACACGCGATCCGGCCGCAAACGTCAAGAGATTCCTTGCAAAGGAGCGGTTCGACTATGAGCAGGCCGCCGAGGCGGGATCTGTCTTGGATTTGTTTAAGTTTTCAGGGTATCCAAAGAATATCGTGATCGGTAGGAACGGCGAGATAGTTTACTGGCGAAGTACGATATCGGCCTGGGATAAGTTCGAAGCAGTGGTGAGGGCCGAGCTGGCCAAATAGGAGATAGAAGGACAAGCACATGGCCGGATTTTTTCCTTTCCCACCGCCAGCGAATCACGCTAAGCTTTGGCCGCTTTATTTGGCAGGTTCGATCGCCGTCTATTTTGGGTTCCTCGTCGTGTTGGTCCTCGGCGGTGCGTTTTCGGCTACGATGATCTATTCGGATGTCGAAGCTTATTTGCAGTCGCGATCGAGCCAACATTGGCCGGCGACGACGGCTCAGATCACATCATCGTGGGTTCGGCCGGATTCAGGTCGTTTTCAGCCTCTCGCGTCTTACACGTACGAGGTCGAAGGGATATCTTTCGAAGGCGCAAGGGTCGCCTTTTCTGCCGATCCTCCGCGATTTCAGACGAAGGAGGAAGCGCTCATACTCCTGGAGCCGTTCGGCGAGCTTAAGGCGGAACAGAAGCTCGCGATCTTGGACACCGTACTTTCAAAAGACGGCCTCGCAGAGTTGAAACTGCGTCAGACCGCGGAACGGACCGTGAACATCTTCTTCGATCCGTCGGCGCCTGAAAACGCCACGCTGCGGCGAGAATTTTACAAGAGTGATAGACTCTGGATAAATTTGCTGCTTATTCCTTTATGCTGTCTTATCGTAATTATTTGGATCTTTAGTGTCAGAACTTGGATCGCGTATATCAAAAACAAAACGTATGAAAAGCCGACAGGTTCTCGGCTGCCAAATTGATCTGAGATGAAAGGAAAGCCTCAAACAAATCTGGTTTCGATCATCATGGGCAGTAAGTCTGACTGGCCGACGATGGAATTGGCGTCGCATATCCTTGATGAATTTGGCGTGATGCACGAGACAAAGATCGTTTCAGCGCACAGAACGCCCGACCTGCTTTTCGAATTTGCCCGGACTGCCGAGGAGCGCGGTATCGAGGTGATCATTGCCGGTGCCGGCGGTGCGGCCCATTTGCCCGGAATGTGTGCTTCGCAAACCGTTCTTCCGGTTCTCGGCGTTCCTATCGAAAGCAAGGCCTTGAAAGGACTCGATTCGCTGCTGTCGATCGCACAAATGCCGGCCGGCGTCCCTGTTGGAACGCTCGCTATCGGTCAGCCCGGAGCAAAGAATGCTGCTCTTTTGGCCATCTCGATCCTCTCGAATTCCCGCCCTGAGCTACGAAAGAAACTGCATGCTTTTCGGACAAGGCAAACAAAGACCGTGCTAAAGACAAAGCTGATCTGAATGATGATCAAGGAAATAGTCAAACGGCTCGAGGCCATGGGCTCGCCCGAGAACGTTGCCGGGATGGCCCGCTTTGGGATCGTCACGAGACGTGCACTTGGCGTCGCTGCCTCTGACCTTAAACAGATCGCAAAAGAGATAAAAAAAGGCACAAATGACCGGCATGCTCTCGCACTCGGGCTATGGAAGACGGGTATACATGATGCGCGGGCGGTCGCGTACCTGATCGATGATCCGAAGAAGGTCACAGAAGATCAAATGGAATCGTGGGCGGCTGATTTCGACAATTGGGCGATCGTCGACGGAACCTGCGGACATCTGTTTTGCCGGTCACACTTCGCATACAAGAAAGCCGTCGAATGGAGCAGCCGTGATGCTGAGTTTGTAAAGCGGGCCGGGATCGTACTCATGGCATGGCTTGCCGTCCACGATAAAAAAGCGGCAGACGCACAGATCGCCGAGTTTCTGCCGATATTGGAACAGCATGCAGGTGATGAGCGCAACTTCGTAAAGAAAGCGGTGAATTGGTCGCTGAGGCAGATCGGGAAACGAAATCTGAACCTTAACGGGCTGGCGATCGAAACCGCCGAGCGCATCAAACAACAGAACACGAGACCTGCTCGTTGGATAGCATCTGACGCGATCCGCGAACTCACGAGCAATGGCGTTCAAACCCGCCTCAAAGAAAAATCGGACAGAGCTGAAAAGCAAAAGTCGGCAAAATGATCTAAAATCGCATTTTTGTCGTGAAGACCATTCAACCCAATTCAACGATAGGCGTTTTTGGCAGCGGGCAGCTCGGGCGTATGTTCGCGATCGAGGCGCGCAAAATGGGATATCGTGTCCATACGTTTTCGCCGGACGCGGATACGCCCACGGGTCATATCTCCGACGTCGAGACGACCGCTGCCTACGATGATCTTGATGCAGTACGCAGGTTTGCAAAGGCGATAGATGTCGTCACTTTCGAATTTGAGAACGTTCCGGCCGCGACCGTCGATGCCGCGGCCGAGTTCGTCGATGTACATCCGAAGGGCGAGATACTTCACACGACTCAAAACCGTCATCGCGAAAAGACGTTTCTCGCAGCGAACGGCTTTCCGGTCGGGGACTATCGTTACGTAACAGACATTTTCGATCTCCGCCGGGCCGTAGTTGAGATAGGGTTGCCGGCTATCCTTAAGACCGCGGGTTTTGGATATGACGGAAAAGGTCAGGCAAAGATCCGAACGGAAAGCGACATTGATAAGGCGTTCGATGCGATCGCCGGTCAACCCGCGATCGTCGAAGCATTCGTGGATTTCGAAAAGGAGATCTCTGTCGTTTGTTCGCGCGGTCAGAACGGCGATCTTACACACTACGGCGTCATCGAGAACGAGCACGTCAACCACATCCTTGACATATCGTTCGCCCCGGCTCTCGTCTCTGAAGCCGTTTATAAGCGCGCGGTCGAGATCGCACGAAGCATCGCAGAGGCCTTTGGCTACGTCGGTACGATGTGCGTCGAATTCTTTCTGGCACGTGACGGCAGGTTACTCGTGAACGAGATCGCTCCGCGGCCACATAATTCGGGTCACCTTACATTTGGCCCTTGCGTTACCTCACAATTCGAACAACAGGTTCGAGCCGTTTGCGGCCTGCCGCTCGGCTCTACTGAATTCTTCCGACCTGCCGCGATGGCAAACCTCTTGGGGGATATTTGGGCGAATGGCGAACCGAATTGGCCGGCTGCACTCGCGGTGCCGAACGTTAGCTTGCACCTTTATGGAAAGATCGAACCGCGGCCGGGGCGCAAAATGGGCCATCTGACCGCCGCAGCGGACAATGCTGTTGATGCGGCAGAATTGGTACGCGAGGCTAGATCAGCGCTTTAAAAGTCAACGATCACCGCGGTTTCTCCCGCGGCCCTTCTCATCTTCGTCATCACGATCGGCACTTTCGGTCTTCTCGATCTCTTTCGAAGCCGAGGGCTGAACGCCGCCGTGAAATTCCGGATGGCGTATCACACCGCCAAGACGGCCGGTGTAACCGAGTGTCGCGGCTGATAACAGCCCGAGCAAGAGAACAACGACGCCCAGCCAACCCGGAGCACTTTGCCTTTCCGATTCCGGCTTGCCAAAAAGGAAACTGATCCCGCCGTACCTGATAAAACCAAAAAGAGCTACCAAGCCTGTAATTATCACCGACGCGAGCGCAAATACCGCAAATTCTTCGTGGTCTTCGATCGCATCGTGCTCAACTCCCGGCAACTCCTCGATAAAATCCTCGCCGCCCTGGCCGAGGAAATATACGGCGATGGTTGCGACCGCCAATAGCGAGAACATCAGATAACCAAGCTGTTTGACAGCGTCATTCTTTCGGATAAGTCCGATCGCCAAAATGAACAACGCGAACGGAACTCCGATGATCGGAATGTGATTTGTGATCAGATGCAAATAAGCAATTTCCATACGCCCTCCTTCGAACCCACCTTAGCGAAAGCGTCAGTTTCGGTCCCGCCGCTCTACTTTTGATACGCGGCCCGACCCTGCGTCAACATAGACCTCGTAGGTTTCGCCGCTTTGTTTACGAATATAGAACTCATAGACAGCAATGCCGTCCTTTCGCTCGTATTCTTCTTTTACAACCGTTCCCGGCACTGCGTTCAGCGCGGCACGCCGTGCGTCTGAGCGTGATAAGGTTGACCCGGAGTCATTTGCGTTTGAGCTGTTCGAGTTATTGTTCGCATTGGAATCATCGCTGCTGCGCCCCCGGCGACGCTTCTTGTTGTCGTTCTGATGCTGGGCCGCAGCAGAATTGAAATCAGGTCGATCGGTCGGCGCTGAGGCCAGAATGATCGACGATGTGAATAACAACGAAACCAAAAGGGTGACTGTCTTTTTCATAATTGCTCTCCGAAGAAAACAGTCGCACGAAAGCCTCGGGAAAGACATCCCGTTAAAATTTCCTTGCAAGCCAAACGCCCGCCAAAAGGCCCGCGAATCCTACGACCACGCTAAGGACAAGGTAAATAAACGCAATAGTGAAAAACCGCTCTTTGATGAGGCCGTAGATCTCCATCTCAAATGTCGAGAATGTCGTGAATGCCCCGAGAAATCCAACGATGACGCCCATCCGGAGATTATCGCTGATCTCGACCTTGTCAGTCAGGACGATAAGCAATAATCCGATCAGAAACGACCCGGAAACATTGATGAAAAAGGTCGGGAACGGGAATTTATCGAAAATATTGGCAAGCGGCGAAATATTGAGCAGATACCGCGAAACGGCGCCGAATGCTCCTCCGAAAGCGATGAATACGATCTTTGACGTAAACTCCATTGTGTCTCGATCTGCTGCCTGGCAATTGCCTGGCCGCTACTCGCAAGTCTAAACTAGACAATAATGGCCGAAAGCATAGCTTATTCAAAATCTGCTGACCGCAAAACGATCTACGGCGAACTGCTGCCGCAGGTCGAGGCTCTTATTTCTGGCGAGAGTGACCCGGTCGCGAACCTCGCAAATGTCGCCGCAGTGCTGAAAGAGGCATTTGGATTCTTTTGGGTCGGATTCTACCTGGTCAAAGAGAGCCAACTGGTGTTAGGGCCATTTCAAGGACCGCTTGCATGTACTCGGATCGCATTCGACAGCGGAGTTTGCGGCCACGCGTACACAGTTCGGGAGACCGTCATAGTGCCGGACGTCGATGCGTTTCCGGGCCACATTGCCTGCAGCTCGTCGGCGAGGTCAGAGATCGTCGTTCCCATATTCTCGGGCGATCGGGTAGCGGCCGTACTTGACGTCGATAGCGACCGACTCAATGATTTCAGCGAGATCGATGCCGAAGGCCTTGGGGCGATAGTTAACGCCATCGAACGAGCCGGCTTTCTTCATCCGTAGGGTCTCGCGAGACCTCGCTGCGGCATCCGAACACTGCTCTTCGCAGCCCACCTCTATACAACTGGACGCAACGTAAAAGGGTGTTTGTCTACGTGCTGACCTATCGTCAACACGTTCAATAATTGGTTGTGAAATAGTAAGGAAGGCCGAATTCGGTTAAAATCGGAAAACGGGCCGATCTATTTACCGTCCATCGTCTTAAGTTAATTCAAGTAGCGTTTATGACACCAGTTGAACATCCGTATTGGGTTTGGATACTTTTCTTTGCGATCGTATTGACGGCGCTTTTTGTTGATATCGGCATCGTCAATCGTCATTCGCATGTCCCGACCCGACGCGAGACTTTTGGCTGGGCAACCGTCTGGGTATCACTGGCTATCGGTTTCAACATCTTTCTTTACTGGCAGGTCGGAAATCACTATCAGGATTGGGATCTGGCGGCGGCCCAGGCAAAGCTGTTCCTTACAGGCTATCTCATCGAGCTTTCGCTTTCGGTAGACAACCTATTTGTGTTTCTGCTGATATTCGGCTATTTCAAGGTTCCAAAAGAGTTTCAGCACCGAGTGCTCTTTTGGGGGATAATGGGCGCATTGATCATGCGAATGATCATGATCTTTGCCGGCGCCGAACTCGTTGAGCGCTTTCATTGGATCATTTACGTTTTCGGCGCGTTCCTTTTGTACACCGGACTGAAAATGTTCAAGGACACCGATGACGACTTCGACCCGACCGAAAGCGGTATAGTCAAACTAACGACGCGGTATATCCGCATTTCAAAAGAGTATGACGGCGATAAGTTTTTCGTGGTCAAGGACGGCGTCCGAACCGGAACCCTATTATTTCTTGTCCTGATCGTTGTCGAATTTACCGATCTTATCTTCGCCGTAGACTCGATCCCCGCAATATTCGGCATCACGACCGACCGCTTCATTATTTACACATCCAATATATTTGCGATCCTCGGGCTACGCACGTTTTTCTTTCTTCTTGCCGATATAGCGGACCGATTTCACTATCTCAAGATCGGGCTTGCGTTCATTCTTACATTCATCGGCGTAAAAATGCTCTTGCCACTTATCGCTGAGGGGCTGATAATGATAATCGGTGCGGGCAGCGGCAATATCGTTGCTGGTTTTGCAGAAAGGCTGCTTCGCAATGAGTTCAAGCAAGAGATCATCAATATCTCGTTGGGCGTTGTCGTCGCAGCGATAACGCTGTCAATTATCCTTTCGCTTATCTTCCCAACAAAACCGTCCGATGCTGAAACGGCCTCGGCCGCACAACCGGAAGATTGACCTGACCTCACGGATGCCGAACAAGATCCGAAAATTTTATTTGGAATGGTGGCGGATCCAGCGAAGCACGATCTACGGGATCGTCGCGTTCGTATTGATCTCGGCCGTGCTTACTACCGCCGGTTGGTGGGCGATCAGGAACGACTGGTTCGCACCTAAGGACGTTTCAGAAATTCCAAAGGACGCGGCCAGGATAATATCTTTCGAAGGCGATGTGCGTATCATCAGGGCCGCGACACGTGAGACGTTCGTCGTGACACGCCAAACGTACGCCGCTGCCGGCGATACGATCCAGACCCAGGGCGATGGCCGGGCCGTCGTTCAGATGATCGATGGATCGGTATATTCGGTCCGCCCGAACAGTACGGTCGTTATCCGTGACAGTACATCGATCTTCGGTAGCCGCAACGTTCGGGTCTCGCTTGACGATGGTCAGTTGAACGTCAGGACCGAGCAGCAGCCTGAGAATACCGAGAACGTTGTCGAGATGCTCGATTCAGAGACACGGCTTCGATCAGAAACCGATGCGAGCTTTAACGCAGACCCGCGATCGAACGGCGGAGAGATCCGGATCAGCCGCGGCAGCGTCGAGACGACCGTCGGCGGCGAAAAAGCCACGATCTCGGAGAACGAGTTCGCAGCAGTTGACAGCGGCAAGCTCTCGGCCCGCGAAAAGCTGCTGACGCCCCCGAAGCCGTTACAGCCGGGGAACGCGGTCCAATTGGTCGTCGGATCTGTCGGGAGCCTCTCAGTTTCGTTTACTTGGCAAGACACTGCATCGGGCGTTTCTTCATATCATCTTCAGGTTGCAAGGTCGGCGGGCTTTTCGTCCGACATGCTCGTCGATCGCGGGTCGCTTACGGGTCGCGAATTTCGCCTTGCAGGCCTCGTTCCGGGAACATACTATTGGCGGCTGAAATCGGCTGCACGATCGGGCCAGGTCAGCGAATGGAGCGAACCGGCACGTTTCAACGTGGTCCGCGGGGGCTCAAGTCCGGCGATCGAAGTAACCGAGTTGAACGTCGAGCGCCTTGGCGGCGACATATATATCATTTCCGGCAGAACACTGCCGGGGCTATTGGTCAGGGCGCAAGGCCGCGAGATCTTTGCAGGCGGAGACGGTGCGTTCCGACTTCAGGTGTCGACGCCGGGGTCTGAGATCGCCGTCGAGATGGGCGATGTGCGGGGCAATCGTGCAGGTTTTATACTGTCGCTTCGAACGGCGAAGGTGTTGCGCCGTTTTTAGATCGCCGGAGGAAGTTTGGGCTCGGAACACCCACATATTGATCAACGCCGTTCGGCAGAAAGCTTGACGCGCCTCAAGATCGCTCTCGCGATCACGGCCGGCTTCATGGTCGTGGAAGCAGTGGGCGGCTGGTGGACCAATTCGCTCGCCTTGATCGCCGACGCGGGCCACATGCTGACGGATGTGGCCGCACTCTCGCTTACTCTTTTTGCTATCTGGTTCGCCGCCCGCCCGGCAACTTCGAAAAAGACCTACGGATATTATCGTCTCGAGATACTTGCCGCTTTCGTCAACGGTATCGCTCTCGTTTTGCTTTCAATTTGGATAATTTGGGAAGCGATCGAGAGATGGCAGCAGCCGCAAGGCGTGCTCGCCGGCGAGATGACGGTGATCGCTGTCGGCGGTTTAGCCGTGAACGTTGCCGCGGCATTCCTTCTTCACTCCGGTCACAAGCACGATCTGAACATGCGGGGCGCGTGGCTGCATGTAATGGGCGACATGCTCGGTTCTTTGGCCGCGATCGCAGCGGGTCTTCTGATCATCGGTTTCGGATGGGTTTGGGCCGATTCGGCGATGAGCATCGTTATCAGCATGATCATCATTGCAGGCGCGTGGCGGCTTATCCTCGAATCCGTGAACGTTCTGCTTGAGGGAACGCCCCGTCACATTGATCTAGAGTCGGTCGAGCGGGCGATCATCGAAACGCCCGGTGTTGGCGGCGTTCATGACCTCCATGTTTGGACCATTTCATCGGGAATACACGCTTTGTCAGCACACATTACTCACGACGAATCGATCGCTCATTCAGAACTTCTTGTCGAGGTCAGGACACGGCTGCACGAGCGTTTTGGGATCGACCATTTAACGATACAAATGGAAACGCCGGGCCGCGAGACCGAAGCAGTATATATCTGCGAGACGGGGACAAAGTGCTTTGAGCCGGCGATCCGTTCGGGTGCACATTAGCCCACCTGACAGGACGCCCGGCTAAGTTTCTCGTGTGCGGAACTGATCCAGTTAATCTATGACGCGATTTGACCTTCGATATGGTATGGGCACCGTTCAAATCGCTTTCGATGTAGATCGATTTGAGATCTTGGGTGCCGGAACGCAATGGCAGCCGATGTCAGATATCGAGATCGGCCGCCGATTTGATCATCCGATCGATTCTCCGCCGATCGAAGATATCGTAAGCCCGGGTGAGACGGTCCTGCTCGTCGTTCCGGATGCGACACGTCAGACCGCGACCGGCCAGATCGTTAATCTACTGGCCCGTCGTCTGATAGCCAACGGTACCGCGCCGAACGAGATCGCGGCGATCTTTGCGACCGGTATTCATCGCCCTGTCTCTGCCAACGAGATCAGCGAGATACTAACGCCATTCATTGCGCAGCGGATCAGGTCTATCCAGCACGACGCCCACAATCCGGTGAAGCTCTTTAGCTTTGGGCAAACCGCGAACGGTATCCCGGTCGATCTGAATTGGGCTCTTACCGAGTTCGATCATGTCGTTCTGGTCGGCGGCGTAACGTTTCACTATTTTGCTGGGTTTACCGGCGGCCGAAAGCTGATCTGTCCGGGCCTGGCATCAAAGCGGACGATAACGGCGACTCATCAACTGGCATTTGATCGCGCTTCCCTGAACCGACGAAACGGCGTTGGCCCGGGGCAGCTTACGGACAACGCCGTTCACGAGGCGTTCGTAGAGGCCGCATCAAAAGTCAACGTTTCCTTCGCGGTAAATACGATCGTTACTGATAGCGGCTCGGCCGCAGACGTTTACTGCGGCGATTGGATCACCTCACACACTGCGGCGTGTGAGAGATATGCCGCAGAACGAACGATCGCCGTTGATCGCAAGCGAGAACTTGTGATAGTAAGCTGCGGCGGCACTCCGCACGACATAAATATGATCCAGGCTCACAAGGCTCTCGAAGCTGCCGCGGCGGTATGCGCCGATGGCGGAACGATCTTGCTGATCGCGGACTGCCGCGATGGGTTGGGACGTGACGATTTTCTATCCTGGTTCGACGCCAGCGATGTTAACGAAATAGCAAAAAAGCTGTGTGAGAATTACGCCGTGAACGGACAAACGGCCTGGAGCCTGAGGTCAAAGACCGATAGGTTCGACGTTCGGATGCTGACATCGCTCGATGCTGTGGCAGTCAAAAAGATGGGAATGACGAAGATAGACGATCTTGAAAGCGAGATGCGGCGGACCTCAGGCCACGGGCTCGGATATGTGCTGCCGTTTGGCGCCAAATACCTGTATCAGGCCGAGTGAAAAATCGAGCGGTTCGATCAACTCTATCTGACGGCAAATGTCCGGGCGATCGAATCTGTCTGATGACGGATCGAACGAAGTTTATCAGTGAATCCAGTGAAACGGAGGATGTAGACCGAATCGCCCGAGCGAAGAAAATACACCCTTCCGCTCATCGGGCGCCCCGCCCGTACGAATTCGTAATTGAAGATAGAGCCGTTCAGTTTGCCGACAAAGTTCTCTTCCTTTCCGGCGACGAAGCCCGGTCGAAACTGAAGTTTCTGTTCTTCGTCCTTTATGACGTCAGACATCAGCGTGTTCCGACTTACCGCCTGTTTCCTGACTTCGAGATGGCCGTCCAGACGATCTACATAAACAAATTCTACATTCGGATTGGCCGCAGACGGTTTTACGGTCATTTTCCATTTAGCGTCGGGCAATTCGAAAGTATAGTCAACGCTGGGGTCACTGAATGAAGTGCCGTTTTGAGCGGATATCGCGCCGAAGGCGAACGAAATTACCGCTATCGTTAAGACGAGGAGTGAAATAGACCGTTTCATCTTTCTTTTTACCTGCAGAACTCGTCGATTTTATCCAAAAAATCGCAGAAAAGCGACTGTTATGATGTCCGGAACCCTTTAATTGTTGTCCGGGCTTGGCCATGGATGAAGACGTCCCTTCAGATTCTTTTTCGCCCATGACTGCTTTCGAGGCGTCTAAGAATGTGTTGAGACCACGACTCGGACGAGTCTGGCGCGACCATTTCATTGAGGTAATTTATGCGTAAGCGATATTTTCTGACCAGGATCTTGTCTGTTCTTTCGTTGTTTGCAGTAGCCGTGCCGACGGTCTCGTTCGGAAATTCGGCGACACCGAAACCGCTGAGCGAAGAGCAAAAGATACTGCACGTTCTCAATCGGATCACCTATGGTCCTCGCCCGGGCGATGTCGAGCGGGTCAAGGCTATGGGGCTTCAGAAGTTCATCGAACAGCAGCTGAACCCCGCGGTGATAGATGATGCCGCCGCGGATAACCGTGTCAAGCACCTCGAGGTTTTCAATATGTCCACTTCAGAGGTCTTTGCAAAGTACCCGAATCCGGGCGCACTGCTGAGACAACTGGAAGGCGGACGTCAGGCGCAGGCAAACGCCCGGAACCGGAATACCACGGCAATGCAGACGCCGGAGCAAGATCAAGCGATGTCAGAAGCAGAACAGCGCGAGCGACGGGCAAAACTGCAGGAATATTATCGAAAATATGACCTTCGGCCGGCCGGACAGCTAATGCCGCAGATCGCCTCGAACCGCGTTCTCCGCGCCGCCTATTCGGATCGTCAACTCCAAGAAGTGATGGTCGATTTTTGGCAGAATCACTTTAATGTCTTTGCCGGAAAGGCAGCCGTCAGATGGTATATCCCCAGCTACGAACGCGACGTGCTGAGAAAGAACGCATTAGGTAATTTCAAAGACCTTTTGGTCGGTACCGCGCAGCATCCCGCGATGCTCTTTTACCTCGACAATTTCGAATCGGTTTCACCCAGCGGTCAAATGAACGTTGGCGGCAACAACAGGCTGCAGCAAGCCATCCGCAGCGGCAGCCTTACACCGCGGATGCGCGAACAGATAAAACAGCGGCAGGGACTTTCGGATGCCGAGCTAGATCAGCGCATCAAGCAAATGCAGACGCAGCAGCAAGCTCAGCAGCGGCAGCGTCGCGGGTTGAATGAAAATTATGCTCGTGAGCTAATGGAGCTTCACACTCTCGGGGTCGATAGCGGGTACACTCAAAAAGATATCGTCGAGGTCGCTAGGGCATTTACTGGCTGGACCATCGCTGACCCGCGCGGTTACCGAAGGGCGGCGGCCGCCATGATCGACGGAACGGAGGAACAGCGGTTGAATCGCCTCCAGCGACAAATGGGTATTCCGGACGATGTCGGAAGCGGCGAATTCTATTTCAATGAACGCTGGCATGACAAGGAACCAAAGACCGTGCTTGGCAATAGGGTCCACGAAGGCGGGATAAAGGACGGTCTGAAAGTGATCGACATTTTGGTCAGCCACCCGGCAACTGCAAAGTTCATCGCCCGCAAACTCGCGGTCAAGTTCGTCAATGATAGGCCGTCTGAAGCTATGGTCAAACGCGTTGCCGACGAATTTATGAAGACAAGGGGCGACATTCGATCAACTCTTCGAGCATTGTTTTCGGACAAGGAATTTTTTGCACCCGAGAACTATAGGGCTAAGATCAAGACCCCTTTTGAACTGGCGATCAGCTCGATCCGTGCACTGGGAGGCAACACGAACGCTGGGCCCGCATTTGTTGCGATGCTGAATAAACTCGGTGAGGTTCCTTATGGTTACCAGGCTCCTACAGGCTACCCAGATACGGCCGAGGATTGGGTAAATACCGGCGCACTTTTGGAAAGGTTGAATTATGCCGTAGCGATCGCGAGCAACCGGATACCCGGAACGCGTGTCGATCTGAGAGCATATTCAGCCTCCGATAAACATCAGATCCTTGATCGGGCGATCGATGGGATACTCTCGGGTGAGATATCTGCCGCCACACGTTCGTCTTTGCTTAAGCAGATAGATCAGCCTTTGCCCGAGGTAAAGCCAGGGAACGAGACCGATGAAAGTATCTCCGGGGATACGAACATGCGGCAGCCCGGCCAACAGGGCGGAAATATGAACCGGCAGGCACGATTGCTGGCCCCGAGCGGCAACGCCGACGTCTTTAAGGTCGTCAGCCTCGTCATCGGCACACCGGAATTTCAACGACAATAGAATCGATTTCAACCTGAACCGGCAGCCGATGCATTACTCCGGCTGCCGAATTTTTACGGAGGTTTTATGCGCCTTTTTTTCTACGTACCGATCCTGGCCATAGCAAGCGCGATAGCAGGGTGCGGGGTCTCGGCTCAGACGAAGACGATCGTCGCAGGTTCGAAGGCATACCGCCATGCCGCCGATTACTCACGTGAGGCTCGTGGTCTGTCGGTTCTTGTTATCAAAGGCGAGAAGATCGTTTTCGAAGAGTATCATAACGGTCACAGCGAGAATACGCCTTGGATGCTCGCGAGCGGGACCAAGTCGTTTTCCGGAGTGATTCTTGCTGCCGCGATCGAAGATAAACTGATCAGTGACTTTGATGAACCGGTATCAAAGACGCTCACTGAATGGAGATCAGACGCGAGGTTATCAAAGGTGACCTACAGGCAGCTGCTCACTCTAACTAGCGGAATCGATGTTGGCCAGAACGCGCGTCCGCCGGCGTATTCAGCAGCGGTGATGTTCAAGAGCCGTTTCGAACCGGGCGATAGGTTTCAATACGGCCCCGTACCGTTTCAAGCATTCGGCGAAGCGATGCGGAGAAAGCTCTCCGTCAAGAAGGAATCAGTAATGGACTATCTCGAACGTCGGATCTTTGAACCTATCGGACTCAAGGTCGGACGTTGGACCATGCAGGAAGGTCAGCCGAATATGCCCTCAGGTGCTTTTCTGACAGCTCGGGAATGGGCGAAGTTTGGGCAGTTTCTGAAAAACGGCGGCCGTTGGAACGGCAAGCAGGTAGTCAGCGCAAAATTGCTCGCCGAGCTGACAAACGGTTCGAAAGCAAACCCGAATTACGGCCTGACATTCTGGCTGAACCGATCGAACAGCGGCCGGGCTGAAGTGGCTGAAAACGGGGGCCGCTTAAGACAGATCCTTGGTGATAGACCGAGCAACACGACCGAGATGAGCCGACGCGGGTTTGGGCCGGACATCCCGTCCGACGCCTACATGGCTGCCGGCGCCGGTAATCAAAGGCTTTACATCATACCGTCTCTGGATCTTATCATCGTTCGTCAGGGAAGACTGACTCAATTCGATGATCGTGAGTTTTTGTTGCGCATGCTCGGGAAGGATACCGTGCCCGGGGCCAACGGATCAAAATAGTTCCTGCTTATACAGGACGAATATAGAAGCATGCCGCATCGCCTCTTCCGGTCTTGTTCAGAGCGGCGGCTTCGGCGTCCCAGCTGCGCAACTGGGCGGCGGTGAACCGCTCGATCGGCGCAAATCCGTTCGATTCCTTTTCGCCGAATAGCGGAATGTCCAACCGATATTGCTCGCTTCCCCAAAACTGGAAGCTTGTCGAATCGTATTGGACCTTAACTACCTCGAAACCAGCCGCTGTGACGAGCGAGCGCAGCGCTTCTTCGGTATAGAGGAAGAGATGCCGTGGCGGATCCATTTGAACCCAGTTCACACCGTACTTCTCCCATGCAAAATTGACGACCGGAATCCGAATTAGGCAGTAGCCTCCCGGTGAGAGCAGCCGGCGGATCTCAGAGAGTGTTTCATTCGGATCCGGAAGATGTTCGAAGGAATGATGGAGCATTATCAGGTCGAATTCCGATTCGAATTCGCGCAGCCCTTTCTTGTAGACACTTACGCCCGACGGATAATGAATATCGCCCGAAATGAACGCATCGGCTCCGGTCAGATCCCGAAAACCGAATGCCCGAAGTGCTAAAAGAAGCCTTCCGGAGCCTCCGCCAAAATCGAGGATCCTCGAGTCAAAGTTGAGAGAAAGCGGAGGCTGACGGACAGATGGTTCAAAGGCGACGGCGATCTGCGGGAGGGCCTTGACGATGAGCCGGCCTATAAGGTCATCCCCGTAAACAATAAATCGCCCTGCCCGACGTGCCGCCATGCGGAGCAGAAAGTTCTTTCTGAGCGGGTCCTCGCCATGAAACGCAAGGTAATCGGGCGGGTAATACGGCCCGAGTTCGGGAATATTGACGATCTGGATCGTGCCGCATTTTCCGCACTCAGCGTAGTCGAACTCGTCCCGAGTTCCAAACATCATTTCGCGAGCGCGATGTAAACGATTGTTCTCTGAGTTTTCGCAAATGCGGCAGACTGTTGTGCTCATCCGGAATTAAACTGCATCAGACCTGCCTTCCTAAGGCGAAGATCTTGATCAGGAGGAGGCCCGCAAAAAAACCGCCGATATGCGCCGCGTATGCCACGCCGCCTGTGCCCGAGGGCGTGAGAAACCCGAGCAGTAACTGATAGCCGATCCAAATACCGACGGCGACGATCGCAGGCACGGTCGTCAAGAAATTGAATATCACGGCACGGACCCGCCGCTGCGGAAACAAAAGGACATAACCACCGAGCACGCCAGATATCGCACCAGAGGCTCCAAGCATCGGGATCACCGAACCTGCGTCCATCACGATCTGAGCCAATGCGGCGGCAATACCGCATACGATGTAGAATGCCGCGAACCGGATATGGCCCAAGAGATTCTCGAGGTTGTCGCCGAAGATCCAAAGGAACAGCATGTTGCCGACAATATGCATTACATCGCCATGCATGAACATCGAACTCAGGAAGTTGAAATATACTGGAAGAGGCGTTTCGTAATGCGGGATCTGTCCGGTGTTTCCGAACGAGTCTCTGATCACCTGTACACCGGAAATATCCACGCCCGTAGTTATCTCTTTCGGAACCAGAGAGAAAGCGTAAGAGAACGCCTCGTTACTGCCGATCTGCTGAAGAAAAACGAAGACAAGGACGTTGAGCGCGATAAAAAGATAGTTGACGTAAGGAACGATCTTTAAGTCTGAATTGTCGTCGCCGATCGGAAACATCGTGCATCAACCTCCTGGATCTGAAGAACTCACCTGACCCTGAAAATCTATACTTTGCCGAACTAACCGATGCCGCTATCCTCGCGAACCTTCAGTAGCTCAAAACCCTCGCTTCGTGCGACGAACGTCGCGGCGGTGAGATCGCCGACGACGTTGAGCGTCGTACGGCACATATCGAGAATTCGGTCGACGCCCAGAATTATCGCGATCAACGCCGGATCGATGCCGATCATCGCCAGAATGCCGATGATGAACGGTATCGAACCGCTGGGTACACCTGCCGTACCAATGCCGCCGAGGATCGCCAGATATACGACCATCAACTGCACGCTGAACGAAAGGTCGACGCCAGCCAGTTGGGCAAGAAACAGCACCGTCACGCCCTCATAGAGAGCCGTGCCATTTTGATTGGCCGTTGCTCCGACCGTCAGCACAAAACTGTTGATCTCTTTCGGTACGCCCAGATTCTCATGCGAAATTCGAAGTGCGGTCGGCAGCGTTGCATTGGACGAACTCGTCGAAAAAGCCGTAACGATAACGGTCCGTATGCGTTTGAAGAACTCGAGCGGATTGATCCTGGAAAGGAAGTAAACCGAAAGAGAATAGACGCCGAAAAAGTGAAGCCCCAAACCGAGCAGCACCGTTACCACGAACCATGCAAGCGACTGCAGCAGGTCAAGCCCGAATTGCGCGATGTTGTTGAAGATCAGGCAAGCGACGGCATACGGGGCAAACTTCATGATGATGTCGATGATCTTTGACGTGATCGCAAAGACCGACTCCATCAACCCAACAAAGGGCGCCGAGACCGGCGACGGAAGCAGGGTGATCGCGATGCCGACGATCAACGCAAAGAACATGATGTGCAACATATTCGGGCTTGCGCCTGAGATCGAGTTAAAGACGTTGCTCGGCACGATCGTCTTTACGGCCTGCATCAGCGGCGAGTCGGACTTTGCCGATTCGGCCGCTTGCTTCTGAGCCTCGGTAGCCGTTACCGCGCCCTTGCTGAACTTTTCCTTTAATTGGGTCGCGATCTCGGGGCTGATGCGTTCGCCGGGCCGGATAGTATTCGCAAGCCCGAGACCGATGACCACTGAGATAGCAGAGATGATCAGACAATACGCGAATGATTTGAGGCCGATGCGCCCGAGCTTTCTGATGTCACCGATACCGGCAACGCCGACCACGAGCGAGGCGAAAACCAACGGGACGACGATCATCAACAGCAGGTTGAGGAAAACGGTCCCGACCGGCTGCGTGATGTTCGAGACAAGCCAAACAACGTTCGGGTGCGTACCGCCAAGTGTCCAGTTGATCGCGAGCCCGCTGAGCACGCCGACGAGCAGACCTATCAGGATCTTTGTGTGCAGCGGCATCCCTTTCGGTTTGTCGGGTGTGTCGTCATCGAGGTCAGTTGTAAGCTCGCGTTCGTAATCGTCGGGCGGGATCTGATCCTTTTCGTTTTCAGCCATAATTTATTCGGTTAACCTTGCCGGAAAGACTTGGATTGAAAGCTTGATTTCGGAGAGTTTAGCAGAAGTTTTGACATTTGGGTATCATTGACGGGTATGAGCAATCTCTTGAGATCGACGGCCTGGTCTGCGTCGTATTTATTCATACTCGTATTTTTGCTATCGGCGTGCATTTCCGCTCAGCCGCGATTTGTTTCATACCTGTCCTCGGCTCAGGCTATACCGGCGAGTACATCACCAAGTTCAATGACATGCGAAGCTCTGCTGCAGCCTGCGGCGGTTCCGCCAAGCGGGTATACACTGCGGATCAGCCAGATCGGCGGCAGCAACCTTTCAGGTCCGGGCACATTCTCTATTCACAAGGATGCCGCTGTCGGTGAAACCAGCACGCCGATCTTGAGCGTTCCGATAGGAACGTCGCCGGGATCATGGTCGATCGGGGTCAACCTGTTGAACGATGACATACCGCTCCTTTACCGCAATCGCTGGTACTTCACTTTCACTCCCGACGCCGACCCGAACGATCCGATCCGCGGCCAGGTCAAGCTGGCAAACGGAGCATACAATGACTACGATGGCGATGGCCTTACGGACTTGCAAGTTTACCGAAACTCGGTCAATACGTTCTTTGCTCTTCGCAGCACGGATGGCGGATTCATCCAGCAACAGCTCGGTGCTCCGGGTGATTCGGTCTCACTGACAGTCGATTGGGATGGCGACGGCAGGTCGGATCTTTCCACTGCTCGATACAGCACTGAGGTCATTTGGCGAATACTCCCGAGCACGACGGGTATATTGCAGGAAACTCGCTGGGGAAGTTCGTCACTCGGCGATTTTTTTGCCGCGGGCGACTATGACGGCGACGGCAAGTTTGATATCGCCGTCTATCGAGCCGGAACGTGGTATATCATCGAGAGTTCGTCGGGAAACGTTCGATATGAGTATTGGGGCCAGAGCGGCGACGTTCCCGCACCAAACGACTATGATGGAGACGGCAAAGCAGACCTCGCGATCGCACGAAGTGATGCCGGTCAGCGAGTATGGTGGATACGAAACAGTTCTGACGGTGAGATCAGATCGGTCCCGTTCGGACTCAGCAGTGATGCTTTTTTCACCGGCCGGAGCGATTTCGACGCCGACGGTAAAGCCGACCTGTTGGTCATCAGAAATGCCGGCGGACAACGCGTCTTTTATGTGCTCCGCAGTTCTGACGGCTCCCTGCAGGTCGTGCCGTGGGGCTTATCATCGGATGTCGTTAAGCTCGGCGACTACGATGGCGACGGCCGAACAGATCCGGCCGTAACCCGCGCGATCGGCGGCCAGCGCGTCTTTTTCATCCTTCAAAGCACGACCGGCCAGCCGCGATACGAGACCTTCGGCCTGCAGGGCGATTTCTGAATTTATGTTCGAGTCCATCCATTTCGAATCAACCGGCCGGAAGACGACCAATGCGTCAAACCCAGAGGTTCTTGACCGCCTGCGGGCGATCGTCGGCGAGGAAAATGTGGTTGTCGACCCAACACGGGTCGAACCCTACGCTGCCGATGCTGTAAAGGAGAAATTCCCGCCCGAGGCAGTCGTCTTTCCGGAATCGACGGCTGAAATGGTCAAGATCTTGAAGCTCGCGAACGAGGTCGTTTTTCCGGTGACTGCCCGCGGCGGCGGCGTAGGCTACACGGGCGGTGCCGTTCCGGTCGATGGCGGCATCGTTATCGGGACCGACCGGATGAAGCGGATAATCGAGATCAATGCGAACGACCTATACGTCGTCTGCCAGCCGGGACTGACGACCTATCAGGTTCAGCAGGCGGTGGAGGAACAGGGCCTGATGTTTGCGCCCGATCCGGCATCGTATAAAGACTCGTTCATCGGAGGGAACATAGCCGAGAACGCGGGAGGAATGCGGACACCGAAGTACGGCGTGACGAAGCACCACGTGCTCGGGCTCGAGGTCGTCACCGCACAAGGCGAGGTGATCCGCACCGGGGGCAAGACGGTGAAGAACGTCGTCGGTTTCGACCTTACCGGACTGATGTGCGGCAGCGAAGGGATGCTCGGGATCATCACCGAGGCGACACTCAAGCTCCTGCCAATGCCGGAGGCGACCTCGACCGTCCGGGCAAATTTCAGGTCGATGGAGGCCGCTTGCAAGGTGCTGACGAAATTCACGCCTTACGGATTACTTCCAATGGCGATGGAGGTCCTCGACAAGTTTTGCGTCGCCGCGGTCGAGGCAAATTTTGCGTTCGGCCTTTCGAGAGAGGCCGAGGCGATACTGCTCGTTGCGGTCGACGGTTCCACGGAAGAGGTCGAGCGGCAGACAGCGTTGATCGAGCAGATCATCGCCGAGAACGGCGGGTTTGATGTCCTCCGCGCAAGATCGAAGGAAGAGGAAGACAAGCTTTGGGATGTCCGACGGGCAATATCACCGTCGTTGATGAAATACGGTACTCTTAAGATCAACGAGGACGTCGTCGTGCCGCGGTCGAAGGTTCCGGAGCTCGTCTCACGCATCGAGGAGATCGGCAAACGCCACAGCACGTTCGTCGCTAATTTCGGACACGCCGGCGACGGCAATATCCACGTCAATTTCGTCGTTGATCGCGATGATCCCGCCGCCATCGCACGGGCTCGGGAATGCGTATCGGAAACATTTCAATTGTCGGTCGATCTCGGCGGTACGATCTCCGGCGAACACGGCATCGGCTACGTCAAATCGCAGTATATGCACTATGCCATCGATCGCCCGACGCTCGAGATAATGAAAGGCATCAAGAAAGTGTTCGATCCCAAGGGCATTCTTAACCCCGGAAAAATGTTCGTATGAAACCTTTTTGCATGTGCATGTGTACTACGCGATGTCCAGATCGCCCATTGGGATAACTTTTGACCATGAATCTCCAAACCTCGATTGTAATATCGGCCTTGATTCTTTTTTTTGGGTTCTGCGGTGACGTCTCTGCACAAGACAAAGTGATCGTATTGGTTCGTCACGCTGAAAAAGCGGACGCAACGAGCCAGGATCCGGAGCTTTCTGCCGAAGGGAAGCAGCGGGCCGAGCGGCTGATAAAAGTCGCCGGCAAGTACAAGCCAGGTGCGTTCTATTCGACCAACTTCAAACGAACCCGTGAAACCCTTGCACCGCTTGCCGCAAAGCGCAAGAAGACAGTCGAGATCTATGACGCCCGCAAGCCCGCGGAACTCATCGACGCGATCATGAAGAGCAAGTACAAGCGTCACATCGTTGCCGGGCACAGCAACACGATCCCCGGGCTCGCCAATCTGATCGCAAAAAAGGAATTGTTCAAAAACTTGGACGAATCAGAATACACCGTCATCTGGCTAGTCAGGATAAAGAACGGCAAGGTCGCGAAGCTCGAACTGCTAGGTTACTAGATCGAGTTTGCCGCTCTGACTTACTAAATGCTGCGGTCGTGTGCCGTACTGCTTTATGAAAATGAAACATCTGATCAAATTTTCGTTCGCATTGGTGGTGGTTGCTTTTATGTATGCCGAAAGAGGGAACGCTCAAACCATGCCGCAGCCGACACCGAAGCCCGAACCGGGTATGAACGTCTTTTGGAAAGAACTGCAAAAACTCTGCGGCAAAGCGTTTGCCGGAAGTGTCGCGGCGGCTCCGGCCGATGACACCACGTTCAAGGACAAGGCTCTTGTCATGCATGTCCGAGCGTGTGAAAAGGACCGGATCAGAATACCTTTCATGGTCGGGGATGACCGATCGCGTACATGGGTGCTCACTCGTAAAGGCGACCGTATCGAGCTTCGTCACGACCATCGTCACGAGGACGGCAAACCGGACGCGGTAACAATGTATGGCGGTTGGACGGTAAGCGACGGAATGGCCACGCGACAAATGTTCCCTGCCGACCAGAAAACGGTCGACGTGATCGCCGCGGCCGCAACGAACGTTTGGTGGATCGACCTCGTCCCGGGCCAGCATTATACCTACAATCTGCGGCGAATGGGATCCGAGCGTTATTTCAGCATCAAGTTCGACCTGACGAAAGAGATCAAGGCTCCGCCGCCGCCATGGGGCTGGAAAGACTAGAGCGATCGTAATTTAGTTCGACGATCAGGCCGAAAAAGAACGGAATTTAATTGGCGAAGAATGGGCAAAGGCAATGATCTCTAACGATGCCGACCGCATCGGGAGCTTCATGGCCGATGATCGGGTGATCGTTTCCGAACGCGGCATTAATGACTGGGGTCACCGATACAGATCATCGACCGATGATCTATCTTACTTTTCGTGCGAATACAGGGCATCCGCCCGCATGCTTAATTGCTTGCTGCGTGAACGATGCCCCTGGTCCTTTGGGTGGGTTTGAGTGCGAGAGGGCCTTACTGCCGTTTTATTTTCGATTCCGGGATTTTGCGAAGTAGCCTTTTCGGTGAGTCACCTGAACTTTTTGCTTTTGCAATTCCGGGTTAATGACCTTTATCTCGATCGTCCGATACGAACCATCCAAGGTCTGATTGCTCGGTTCATAAGCGACGAGATATTGTGATCGCATTTCGTCCTGGATCTGTTTGAAAGCGGCCCGCAATTCGGCTTCGTCACGCGGGAAATAGGCCCTTCCGCCCGTTCGTTCCGAAACCCTTTTTAGCGTGCCTTCATCTACACCGCCGTAAAAATTGTCGCCGATACCGATCGAGTAGATCACAGCTTCGGCACGCTGGGCAGCCTGAACCGCATCGTCCAGCTTTTTCTTACCGTAGGTGTTTATTCCGTCTGACAAAAGTATGATCGCGCGCCGTGTCTTTTCAGGCGCCGGGCCAAGAACCTCTTCCGACGTGACCCAGATCGAATCCCAGATCGCCGTCGATCCCTGAATGACCTGGTTGCCGCCGGAAATCGGAGGTGTGCCCGGAACCCTGCCGCCGCTCGTCACAACACCGCCTCCGATGTAACCGGACGGAGGTATGAAACGCACACGGTCGATCGCCCGCCGAAGACGGGTGATGTTGTTGGTCATTCCCTGCTCTAGTGTCGATTCGCCGGTGAACGAGATAACCGCAACCTCGTCCTTTTCCGGACGGATCACCGAATCTAAAAACGAAATTGCCGCTGCCTTTTCTTCGGGCAGGGTGCGCTCCTGCGAGCCGCTCGTATCTATCAGGATCGCGAGGCTCAGCGGCAGATCCACCTGCCGGGCAAACGACGAGATCTCCTGCTTCTGGCCGTTCTCAAAAACTTCCAGATCCTCCGGCTTCAATGTCAGCAGCAATCTCCGGTTACGATCCTGAGCGGTAAAAAGTACGTTTACGGTCTCAGTATCGACCTTTATTACTTCCTCTTCTTCTTCGATCGGCGGTGTCGGCGTCGGGGTTGGTGTTTGCTGATCGGGTCGCTGGGCACCGACGTTTCGGGATCCAACGGCGAGCGAGCCTAGAGCAACGGCAGTTATTGCCAAAAAAATCAAAAACTTCAATTTGTACATCTTAGACACCGTTTTATTGCCGAACGCATTCGCCTTTTATCTCAGGCTGTCTCGAATCGCTCGATAGCTCGATTTCGTTCGAATATTGTAATCCTTCGTCTTTTGCCCGTCTGCAAACCTGACCTCGATCTTTCGGTCTCGTCCATCGTAATTTTGATTTGCGGGTCGGTAAGTGATGATATATTGCGATCTCAGCTCCTCTGATATTCGCTTGAAAGCCCGTTCAAGCTCGAGCATGTCGCCGGTGAAAAATGCCTGGCCGCCTGTCTCCTCACAAAGCTGAGTAAGGAACTTGTCGCCTTTATCCTTTACCGTTCCTGCCTCGACTCCCGGAACCGTTCCCAGGAATCCGGCCTTGGTCGAAATGCCGAAGATCGTTGTTTCGGTTCGCTGGGCGATATCGATCGCATCTCGAAGCTCTGCCCTGCTGAATGTGTCATCACCGTCTGTGATGATGACGATCACGCGCCGGCCCGGAACGTTTCGGAGTTTTTCATCTGAGAATTGCCACACCGCATCATAAAGCGACGTTTGAGATCCGGTCTTATTCACTTTGTCGACCGCACGGTCGAGCAGGTCGAGTTTGTCGGTAAAGTCCTGGAGCAGCGTGACCTCATGATCAAAGGTCATAAATGCCGCCTTGTCTTTTCGCAATCGCGTGACCGTATAAATGAAATTTTTGGCCGCTTCTTTCGAAAAACCGAGCTTTCCTTTGGTTGACGGCGATGTATCCATCAAAACACCGACGAAAACAGGCGGGTTTGATCTCTCGTCGCTGAAAAAAGTGACCTCCTGCGGAACACCGTCTTCCAGCACCACAAAATCACCGCGGGTCAGACCTGAGATCAGCTCGTTCTTTTTTCGGGTCACGGTAACCGGCAGACGTACTTCGAACGTCTTTACGGCGTCGGTGTCATCGGGCGGAGTCGGTGTCGGCACCTGGCCAAATCCCTCTGTGACCGATATAACGATCACAACCAATACGAAAATAAGGAAATGACGAAAAGCGAATTTCATATTACGCGGAGCTAGATGCTGTAACCCAGAATACGATGCATCTTTATTGATTGATGTTGCCCACGGCAAGCTTAAAGTATAGCAAATATCGGCCTCTGCAACATCTTTCATGACCTTGGGTTCCGCCATCTGATCGGGGCTCGATGTGAGAATACGCGGAACTGGCTTTACGACCAGCATCGCTTTGAGTGAAAATCGTTGCAGACCATCATGGATACAAACATCTTTCGCGAATACGACATACGAGGAATTGTCGGCCAGCAATTGACTGACGATTCGGTCGCGATCATCTCTCGCGCAATTGGTACTTTCTTTCAGAAATACGGCGCGAAAAAGATCGCTGTCGGGTTCGATGCCCGTGCCAGTTCGGCCGGATTCGCCGAGATCCTTTCAAACGGGCTTAATGCCTCCGGCTGTGACGTTTTGAAGATCGGCATGGTCCCAACGCCCGTACTTTACTACGCGGTCTTCGCAAAAGAAGTTGACGGCGGCGTAATGATCACCGGTTCTCACAATCCCTCGGATCATAACGGGTTCAAGATCTGCCTCGGGAAAGCAGCTTTGTTCGGCCCGCAGATCCAGGAGATCAAAGAGATCGCACTCTCAAAGGCGTTTGCCGATGGCTCAGGCAGCATTGAAGCGGTTTCGGTGACGAACGAATATTGTCTTGATGTCGTCAACAACATTTCAATGGGCCCGAGAAAATTGAAGGTTGTCGTCGATTCAGGGAACGGAATGGGCGGCGTCACGGGCGTACCGATCTATCAGGTCCTAGGCGCCGACGTGATCGAACTGTTCACGAAACCTGACCCCGAATTCCCGAATCACCATCCCGATCCGACCGTCGTCGAGAACCTCGCGACCCTTATCAAGACCGTTCCCGAATTCGAAGCGGACCTGGGGATCGCCTTCGATGGTGACGGAGACCGCATCGGCGTTATCGACGAAACCGGACGGATAATCTGGGGCGACGAACTGATGGTCCTTCTTTCGAGGTCGGTGCTCAAGGAACGACCCGGTTCGACGATCATTGCCGAGGTCAAATGCTCGCAAAGGCTCTTTGATGACATCGAAGCTCACGGCGGCAACCCGATAATGTGGAAAGCCGGGCACTCTTTGATAAAAGAAAAGATGCGTGAGACCGAGGCGGTGCTTGCCGGTGAGATGAGCGGCCATATTTTTTTCGCGGACAGGTATTTCGGCTTTGACGACGCAACCTATGCCGGAGCCCGCGTGCTCGAGATCCTTTCGAAGACCGAAGCCAAACTTTCCGAACTGCTTGCCGACCTTCCGGAAACGTTCTCGACGCCTGAACTTCGGGTTGATTGCCCAGATGAGATAAAGTTCGAAGTCGTTGCGAAGATCGCCGACCGTTTTTCGCGGGACCATGAAGTGATCAAGATCGATGGAGCGAGAATACTCTTCGAAAATGGGTGGGGACTCGTGCGTGCTTCAAATACGCAGGCGATCCTTGTCCTTCGCTTCGAAGCCGACAGCGACGACAACCTCGAGGAGATCAGACAGATCGTAGAGGCAAGTGTGGCAAATGCGATCGCTGCCACGGCCGCCTGACGGCCGACGAAAGAACGAACCTCAACATCCAAGATACGTTTTTCTCAAATAACTCGCGTAATGAGACGGCGGGGCATTTCGCACCGAAATCTTATACGGAGTTATTGTTATGAAACGAAATCTATCTTTGGTGTTTTGGCTCGCGATGTTCGTTGGTATCGTGGGGATCGAAGTTATCTCTGCTTTCGGGCAAAATGCCGCACTCGTCGGCACCTGGACCAACGGTAGTGTCGGGTCGATCCAATATAAAGATCGTGTGACCGGCTCGACAAGTCCGGGGCGAGGCAGTCATTTCAGCTATAAATTCTACGCAAATGGAAGTTACGAGTTTGTCGGTTATATGGAATCGACAATGTATAGCTGCAGATCTACTTTGTTCAATCAGATCACCGGCAAGTACCGCGTAAATGGTTCGACGATCGACCTCGATCCGGCTCGCGATTTTTGGAAAAGCACAAACTCTTGCGCCGCGAGCGGTAATAAACAGACCGCAAAAACGCCGGTCAGCAAGACGGTTGAATTCAGGCAGACGATGGACGATTATGGAGCGACGTTGCTTTGCCTGAACGATGGTACCGGCGAAACCTGTTATCGCCGCGAAAAGTAATAGCATTCACGTTCAGATCGAAAGGCGGCGTGAAAATTGACGGCTTAAATGGTCCCACTTTTCACCCTTTTGCAGATCTTGGTTCAGCGTTGAAGGGCCGATGCAAGCGAGGAGCATTTCTATATGAGTGAACCGATCCGATTTCGTATTTTTTCAATAATTATTTCAGCTGTCCTTTTGGCGATTTCGGCGACAGCGGCAATGGCCGTCGAGTTTACCGTGAAGGTCGATCCGTCGGTAGTAACCGATGGCCAGCCTCTCTCCGGACGGCTGCTGATCTTTATGCGTAAGGACGACGGAAAGCCGAGCGACGGTTTTGGAGTTAATTCGCGGGATCCGAAAGCGGTTTGGGTTTCGGGTATTGAGATACGCAATCTCGAGCCCGGAAAACCGGTAATCGTCGATCCGGATCGGCTTTCCTTCCCGTCGGCGTTCTCTACTGCAGACGCAGGCTCTTACCAGATATTCGCGTTGCTCGACCGTGACCATTCTTACACCTACAACGGCCCCGGACCGGGCGATGTTTACAGCCAGGTCGTGAAAGCAGCTATGCCGACGGCGATGGCCGAGTTGACACTGTACAAGTCGATCCCGGAACGAAAGCCGGACATTCCGGCTAACGTACGGTTGATCGATCTTGAAAGCTCGCTGCTCTCTGCATTTTGGGGACGTCCTGTGTTAATGAAAGCCGCGGTCTTTCTGCCGCCCGATTATGACGGTTCGAAAGAAAGGTATCCGGTGGTTTACCACATTACAGGCTATGGAGGCACGCGCTTTAGTGCCTTGCGCGGTGCGGCACAGTTAACGGCTGATATGACCTCGGGTAAACGGCCGCCGATGATCCATGTATATCTCGAGTCGCAAATGTCGCTCGGGCATCACACATGGGCTGATTCCGCCAACAATGGCCCGTGGGGAACAGCACTTGCAAAAGAGCTTATCCCATATCTGGAAAAGCAATTTCGGATGGACGCAAAACCGTCCGGCAGATTCCTTACCGGCCATTCATCCGGCGGCTGGGCTACGCTTTGGCTGATGGTCACAAACCCTGATCTTTTCGGAGCAACGTGGTCGACCGCCCCTGACCCGGTTGATTTTCGCAACTTTACAGGACCCGATATTTATACCGCAAAAAACGCATACCTCCGTCCGGATGGCGGCGATTACAATCTCGTCCGAGACAAAGGCACCGAACTCATGTCGATAAGGCAGTACGCCCAGCGGGAACGCGTCCTCGGCTACTACGGAGGACAATTTGGCGCTTTCAACGCGGTCTTCAGTCCAAAAGGGCCCGACGGCCAGCCGATGCAACTTTTTGATATCGACACCGGCCGCATTGATCCCGAGGTAGCAAAGGCATGGGAGAGATACGATATCTCGCTCCTGCTTCGCAGGAATTGGGCGACGCTTGGCCCAAAGCTTAAGGGTAAGATCAACATCATCGTCGGTACTGCAGACACTTTTCACCTTGACGAATCGGTTCGTTTGCTTGATGCGGAGCTAAAGAAACTCGGCAGTGACGCACGTATCGAATACATCGAAGGAAAGACGCATTCTGACCTCTACAACGACGGTCTGGCCGACCGGATCGCGTGGGAGATGTACCGGCTAGCGCGTCCGAAGGCAAGGGCCATGGCTAAATAGAATGACCGCGAAGACGGCGCGGCAGGACGGCTGATCAGAATAACCTCGCTTCGTTGTTTCGATCAGCGACCGGCGTTATAGTGTCAGAATGTCGAATCTACTGCGCCGTCCCACCCGATCCTCGTTGTTTTTCCCTCTCATTCTTTTTGTTGCGTTCGCTCTGTTATCGGGTACCTCCGCTGCCGCGCCGGCCGGCGACCGTGATCGTTGGGAACGGCACGCCGCAAATGTCATCATTACCCGCGACGATTGGGGTATCGCGCATGTCAAGGGCACGACCGATGCTGACGCTGTGTTCGGTGCGATCTATGCGCAGGCCGAAGACGATTTCAATCGCATCGAGACAAACTATTTGAATGCGATGGGACGGCTTGCCGAGGCCGAAGGCGAGGCTGCGATCTGGAGCGATCTTCGCATGAAGATCTTTATCGATCCCGTAGAGTTAAAGGGACAATTCGAGAGGAGTCCGGAATGGTTGAAGAAGCTGATGGCGGCATGGGCCGATGGGCTGAACTTCTACCTGGCAAAGAACCCCGGCGTAAAGCCGCGCGTGATCACACGCTTCGAACCGTGGATGCCGCTTGCCTTTAGTGAAGGCAGTATCGGCGGCGATATCGAGAGCATAGATCTTCAGCGGCTCCGCGCATTCTATGACACTTCGGTCGGCGCGTCGGTCGCAAGTCTCGAACCCGATCCATTCCCTGAACCGCTCGGTTCGAACGGCATCGCGATCGCGCCCAAGAATACGAAGGATGGCAAAGCATTGCTGCTGATCAATCCGCACACGTCTTTTTTCTTCCGGTCGGAACTGCAGATGACGAGCGATGAGGGATTGAACGCTTACGGCGCGTCGACCTGGGGACAGTTTTTCATCTATCAGGGATTCAACGAGAGGCTTGGCTGGATGCACACCTCGAGCGATGTCGACGCGATCGATGAATATCTTGAGACCGTTATCAAACGAGACGGCGGACATTATTACAAACATGGTACGGCCGAGAAACCGCTGGTGGTCAAAGCGATCACGATCCGATACAAGACAAAAGAAGGAATGGCCGACCGGACATTCACGACCTATCGAACGCATCACGGGCCGGTCATCAGGTCAGAGGGGAACAAATGGGTGACGGTCGCGCTGATGCACAAACCGGTCGAAGCATTGATGCAGTCATACGGCCGGACGAAGGCGAAGAGTTTGGCCGAGTTCAAAAAGATAATGGAGCTGCACGCTAATTCGTCGAACGCGACGCTCTATGCCGATGCCGACGGCAACATCGCGTATTTCCATCCGAACTTCATTCCGCGCCGTAATGATAAATTTGATTGGACAAAACCGGTTGACGGCAGCGATCCAGCGACGGATTGGGGCAAACTTCTGACGATGGAGGAATCGCCCACGCTTGTCAATCCGGCCAGCGGCTGGGTCTATAACACAAATAACTGGCCTTGGACAGCTGCCGGTGCGAGCAGCCTAAAACAAGCGGACTTTCCCCGTTATGTCGATAGCGGAACTGAGAACGCCCGCGGAATTCACGCCATTCGTTTGCTTGCGGATCGGAGCGACTTCACGCTCGAATCTCTGAACGCGGCCGCTTACAGCACTCAGATGCCTTGGTTCGAAAAACCGATACCTGCGCTTGTGAAAGCATGGGACGCTTTGCCCGCCGGCGATCCGCTCAAAGCCAGACTCGACGCGCAGATCAAGCTGCTGCGAAAATGGGACTTTCGCTGGTCGACCGGCTCGGTCGAAACGTCGCTCGCTGTCTTTTGGGGAGAGGCGATGGGCCGTGCCGTTGCCGCCGAAGCACGGCGCGAAGCAATGCCGATCGACGCATTTATTGCGACAAAAGCACCGCCAAAACAAATGCTCGAAACGTTGGTGTCAGTTTCAGACAAGATCTCCGCGGATTTCGGAAAATGGCAGACGCCGTGGGGCGAGATAAACCGTTTTCAGCGTTTGACCAATGACATCGTTCACCCATTCGACGATGCAAAACCGAGCATTCCGGTCGGTTTCGTTTCGGGGAATTTTGGCTCGCTTGCCTCGTACGCCGCCCGCCGCAATTCGGGCACGACAAGGGTTTACGGAACTTACGGAAACAGCTTTGTAGCGGTCGTCGAGTTCGGCAAAACCGTTCGTGCTAAAGCGATCACGGCCGGCGGTGAAAGCGGCGATCCAAGGTCAAAGCACTTCAACGACCAGGCCGAACGCTATTCGACCGGCAGCCTGCGCGAGGTCTACTTTTATCCGTCGCAGCTAAAAGACAAGGTGACGCGACAGTATCGCCCGGGCGAGTAGCGTCATCACTCAATGCAAAAAGCGGTACATGAGATCATTTGCCGTCTGTCATGTCCTTGCCGGTGTTTAAGAACGAGGAGATGGCATTCGCGATGCGGGCTTCGCTGTCGAATGAATTGAAGATCGGAACCTCTTCGCGAAGCGTTTGTTCAGCAACACCGGTGAGAAACATACCTTCCTGCTTCAACATCACAAAATACGTTTCGCTGTCGTCATTTGTCTGCGTCCTTACGTAGGCCCCGGTGAATTGGCTTAGGGCACCTTCGATGATCTCCTTACGGTAAATGAACTGTCGGACGAACGCGTAGCTATCCTTCGTCTTGTCAAAGAAATATACCTCGCGGATCGTTCCCCGAAGTGAAAGGACAAGTAAGGCAAGTGCAAAAATCCCGATCACCCAGAACCCGAAGGAGTCGATGACCGAGTCGATCTTGACCAAAAAAACCACGAAAAGCGCCGAGAAAAACAAAGAACCCGCCGCAGAAAGGAACATCAAAAACGTGGGACGATAATCAAAGATCGTCAGGGTCTCGGGCCGCGGTACGATCCATACCGGAGCCATGATGCCGAGCTTTTCCTTGATCAATGCCCAAAGCCGGTCAGAAACTGATTCGTCGTCAGGATCACCGAACATATTCAACCGATGGAACTGCTAACTCTCGTTGACCTTTAATACGGCCAGAAAGGCTTCCTGCGGTATTTCGACACGGCCCACCTTTTTCATTCGCTTTTTGCCTTCTTTCTGTTTCTCAAGCAATTTGCGCTTGCGCGAGATATCGCCGCCGTAACATTTTGCGATGACGTTCTTGCCCATGGCTTTAACGGTCTCGCGTGCGATCACCTTGTTTCCGATCGCGGCCTGGATCGCCACCTCGAACATCTGCCGCGGTATAAGTTCCTTCATCTTCGCCGTCAGCAACCGGCCCTTTGCGGCCGCGGTCGCCGAATGAAGGATCACGGAAAGCGCATCGACCGGCTCGCCCGAGACCAGAATGTCGAGTTTGACCAATTTGCTTTCCTTGTAACCCGACAGATGATAATCGAGTGAGGCATATCCTTTTGAGACGCTCTTCAGCCGGTCGTAGAAATCCAGGACGATCTCATTCAGCGGCAATTCGTAGACCAGCATCACGCGGTTGGTCGTAATATACTCGAACTTTTTCTGGACCCCGCGTTTTTCGTCGAGGAGCGGCAAGATGCCGCCGAGGAATTCGTCGTTGGTGAGTATTGTCGCCTCGATGAATGGCTCTTCGATCTTTGTTATGCGGCCAGTGTCGGGCATCTTTGCAGGCGAATCGATCTCGGCGACCTCGCCGTCGGTCGTCGTCACGCGATAACGCACACCGGGCGCCGTCGTGATCAGGTCTAAATTGAATTCGCGTTCGAGGCGTTCCTGGACGATCTCCATATGCAGCAGGCCGAGGAAACCGCAGCGGAAACCGAAACCCAAAGCCGTCGATGATTCGGGTTCAAAGAAGAACGACGCATCATTCAGCCGCAGCTTTTCCATTGCGTCGCGAAGGTCCTCGTACTGCGCCGAATCGGTCGGGTAAAGACCGGCGAAGACCATCGGCTTTACTTCCTGAAATCCGGGAAACGGCGTCGCTACCGGGCGAGCGGTCTCGGTGATCGTGTCGCCGATCTGAACGTCTGCAACTGTCTTTATCGAGGCTGTCAAGAATCCTACTTCGCCGGGGCCGAGTTCGTTGATCGGCGTCGGCCGCGGGCGGTTTACGCCAAGTGTCTCTACCAGGTATTCTCGTCCCGTGTTGAAGAACTTTATCTTGGTGCCCTTTTTGATCGTGCCGTCGATGATCCGGAAAAGCACGATCACGCCGCGATAGCTGTCGTACCAGCTATCGAATATCAAAGCCTTGAGCGGCGCATTCTCATCGCCTTTTGGCGGCGGAACCTTTGCAATGATCGCTTCTAGAACCTCGCCTATCCCGAGGCCGGTCTTTGCCGATGTCAGGACGGCCTCGCTCGCATCGAGGCCGATGATGCTCTCGATCTGTTCCTTGATGCGTTCCGGCTCGGCAGACGGAAGGTCGATCTTGTTGAGAACCGGGATCAATTCGAGATCGTTCTCGAGAGCAAGATATGTATTTGCAAGGGTTTGAGCCTCGACGCCCTGCGACGCATCAACCACCAATAACGCACCCTCGCAAGCTGATAGCGACCTCGACACCTCGTACGAAAAATCGACATGTCCCGGCGTGTCGATCAGGTTCAGCACATAATCCTTGCCGTTGCTCGCCTTGTAATCCAGTCTGACCGCGTGTGCCTTGATCGTGATGCCGCGTTCACGTTCGAGATCCATATCGTCGAGCAGCTGTTCTTCCATGTCGCGGTCCGCGACGGCGCCGGTCAGTTGCAGAATGCGGTCGGCGAGCGTCGACTTGCCATGATCGATATGGGCAATGATCGAAAAATTTCTTATAAGTTCGCGGTTCATAATGCTTAACGGCAAACAAAAATTGTAACAAATCAACGAGGCAACCGCATTTTGACGCCAGTATCGATGCGAACACTCGGGAATTTTCGATTGTTACGGAGGGCAAATATCTGCTATACTTGAGTTTCAGGTAAAACCAGGTATTTTTAGTACACATAGTTGTGTAGGGGGATTTTATATGAGACACGAATACGATAGAGAAGAGGCAAGTGCGGTTACGAAGTTGACGTATTTGTTGATCGGCGGCGGCATTGGTGCAGTGATCGCATTGCTTTTCGCCCCGAAATCGGGTCAAGAGCTCCGCGGAGACATCGCCGATGCCACTCGTAAAGGACTCGAAAAGGGCAAAGAGACCGCAGCACATCTGCAGGAGGTAGCCGGCGAGTATTACGAAGTTTCACGTGAAAAAGCGACCGAATTTGTCCACACGGCTCAGGAAAAGGCCGAGGAACTCGGCGAAAAGGCGCGGGCGGCTGCCGTAAGGACAGCAAACCCGTTCACCGCGGCGGTCGAGGCCGGAAAAGAGGCTTATGTGGCCGAAAAGCGCCGGACGGAAGTGAAATCGATCGCAGAAGGCCGTCCGAGCTATCCGGTGAAGGACGAAGAAAACAAGTAACGTATGAATGCGAATGACCCGCAGTTCTGGATGATGATCGCATCGATCGTTATCGCGATGTGTTTTATTGTGATGGCGATCTCTCTGATCGCCATTGCGGTCATTGTCCGTCGCGTTATCGGAACGGTGAATCGTCTGGAAGAAAGGGTCGAACCCTTGATCGCTAAGGTCGATGCGATCAGCATTCAGGGCAAAGAGATGTCGGTGCATTTTACTGAGGTCTCGGCAAACCTTTCAACTGCGACAAAATATCTTGCGGAATCGACGGAACTGATCAAGGACGAAGTCGCGGAATTGCGAACCATCGTCGGGTCGACCGCCCTGGTCGCACGAGACAAGGTAGAAATGGTCAGCCGTACGATCGACAGGACGCATCTTCAGGTCACCAACACAACCGATTTCGTTCAGCAAAAGATCGTCGAGCCGGCGCGTGAGATAGCCGCGATCATGGCGGGCGTGAAGAAAGGGCTCGAAGTTCTTTTTGCACCCTCGCCGAAACAGATCGACCGTGTCTATCTCGATGACGAGATGTTCATTGGCTGAGGCCGCACGGAAAGGAATTGGAGTATTGAAGGCAGCCCTCGCGGCTGTCTTTTTTGTTTCGCTTTGAAATTTCATCGCAGGCAGCGTGCGGTTTAAGCGAAACTCGGCATGCGTTTGAAATACAGAACGTGCGAAGCCTCGCTGAGTCGGTTCACGAGAGAGTTCGCCCCGATTGAACGAACAAGAAAAGCGGGAGTGGAAGCTCCCGCTTAGTCGTCTTTAGGAGGACGTCGTTCGTAAACTAGATGGCCGGCTTTTCCGCTGGTTTGGGTTCGCCAGCTTCCTTCCGCTGTTTGAATTCCTCGCGTCGCTGCTGCCATTGCTGACGGCGCTCTTCCATCCTCTGACGCATCTCCTGTTTTCGTGTTTCGATCTGCTGCTTCTGTTCCGGCGTCAGGATGGCATCGACCTGAGCACGTACGGCTTGGGCCTGTTCCATCTGCTGGGCACGAAGCGTCTGGACGCGGGCCTTCTGCTCTTCGGTGATCGTCCCGTCGCGGCGAGCCATCATGATTGTCTTCATTTCCTCGCGAATTGCCGGATCGGGCTTGTTTGCCTCACGGATCGCCTTGAGCTGTTCTTTTTGAGCCTCGGTAAGTTCGATACCGCGCAGGCCAAAACCACCGTGTTTCCCGCCGCGCATTCCCTTACCGTGTCCATCGCGCATGCCTTTGCCGAAGCCTTCGCCACGCATACGCTCTTTCTTCTGGCCGGCCTCCGGCGATCTTTCCACCTTTTCCTGGGCGATCCCGGCGACCGAGAATGCTGTTGCGGCGACAGCCACTGCCACGCCCGAGAAGAATTTTGATCTTAATGACATTTTTTTACCTCTTTTTATTTATTTCGGCTTTCGCCCTCGATTACTAGGATGAATCCCGGTGAGGTTTGGCCGAAAGTTCTTGTAAAGAAATGTAAACCGAACGCGGCTTCGCGACGAAACAAATACGGCCGGCACATTGAACAATCAACGTGCAAAAGGCTAAAATGCGGACTTTGGACGAAGTTCCAACAAGTAGAACAACAATGAGATTTTTATCCGAGATAAACTCGCCGGCAGACCTCAGACAACTTAGGATCGACGACCTGCAGGAAGTAGCCGACGAGGTGCGGCAGTTCATTATCGATACCTGTTCACGCGTTGGCGGGCACACAGGTGCTTCGCTTGGCGCCGTCGAACTTGCGGTCGCGATGCATTACGTCTTCGACACACCGAATGACCGCTTGGTCTGGGATGTCGGGCATCAGGCATATGCACACAAGATACTTACCGGCCGCAGAGACGAATTGCACACGATAAAGCAGTACGGCGGACTTTCAGGCTTTTTACGACGCGACGAATCGGAATACGACACGTTCGGCGCGGGCCACGCCTCGACCTCGATCTCGGCTGCATTGGGAATGGCCGTCGCCCGTGATCACAAGGGCGAGGATTTTCACGTTTGCGCGTTGATCGGCGATTCGAGTCTTGCAGGCGGAATGGCGATGGAGGCGATCAATCAGGCAGGGCATCTCAAGTCGAGGCTGATCGTACTTCTGAACGACAACGAGATGTCGATCGCGCCGGCCGTCGGAGCGTTAAGCGGTTACCTGAACCGGATCAAAGAAGCACAAAGTTACCAGCATTTGAAAGAAGAGATCGGCGACGCTCTGGAAAGCGTTCCGGGTATTGGCGAATCGCTGAGACGGGCGGCTAAATCCTTTAAGGATGCGATAGCCGCCGCGGTTCTTCCCGGTGCACTCGTCAACGAACTCGGTTTCAAGTACATCGGCTATGTCGATGGCCACAACGTTCCGATGCTCGTACGGGCGCTTCAGGAGGCAAAAAAGGTCGACGACGGGCCGGTGATCGTTCATGCTTTGACAACGAAAGGTAAAGGATTTCCGAACCCTGAAAAGAATTATTACGCCTATCATGCTACGGGCCCGTTCGACCCGAAGACCGGTCTTCCGCACAAATCGAGTTCGGCCGCTGCTCCGACCTACACGCAGGTCTTCGGCGAGACGATGTGCGAACTGATGGAACGGGACGAGAGCATTGTCGCTTTGACCGCGGCAATGCCCGATGGGACCGGCGTTGATAAGATACTCGAGAAGTTCCCGGACAGGGCCTATGATGTCGGTATCGCCGAACAGCACGCCGTGACCTTCTGTGCCGGTATGGCCTGTGAAGGTATGAAACCGGTTGCGGCGATCTATTCGACGTTCCTGCAGCGTGGTTTTGATCAGCTTATCCATGACGTTTGCCTGCAGGACCTGAACGTAACATTTGCGATGGATCGCGCCGGCATCGTCGGTGCCGACGGCCCGACCCACCACGGTCTTCTTGATATAGCATATCTTCGCGGTTACCCGAATATCGTACTTATGGCCCCGAAGGACGAAGCCGAGATGCGGGATATGATGCTAACGGCGATCGATCATCCGGGCCCGGCCGCGATCCGTTACCCGAGAGGGAACGGATTTGGCGTAGACATCTCGGGCAAACCGGAAAAGATAGAGATCGGAAAAGCAGAAGTTCTTCGCGAGGGAGATGACATTGCGATCCTGGCATATGGATCGATGGTCAATCCGTCGCTCGAGGCGGCCGGCAGCCTCGCTAAGGAGGGCATCGAGGCAATGGTGATCAATGCACGCTACGCAAAGCCGATCGACGAAAAACTGATCGGGCGACTTGCCGAGACTCATCGCGTGATCGTTACGGTCGAAGAAGCTTATCTTGCCGGCGGGTTCGGTTCTGCCGTGATCGAGACCCTCGAACTTCTTGGGCTGCAGGACACCGTCAAGATCGTCAGAATGGGTGTGCCGGACCGCATTGTTACGCACGGCGATGCCAAGCTGCTATTGGCGAAATACGGCCTCGATGCTGACGGCATATATCAAAAGGCGAAAGAAGCGGCTGCGGATGCCGTTTCGAGTAAAGGACGCCGCAAGCCTTTAAGGGCAGTCAAATAACCAATGACAGAGAAAAACAACCAATCGAAAAAGGCTAAGAAGAACTCAGGCCTCCCACTTTCGATCATCGCGATCGCTTTTGTCGTGGTCGTATTGGGCGGGATATGGCTTTACAACACGTCGAGCAAACCACGAACGGCGACTGACGCAAACCGCGCCGGTGTGACCAATGCCGCCCGGCCCCAGACCGCCCCCGTGAATGCACCAAGCGGAGCGGCGGTCGGCGTCAATATGCTCGGATCACCGACAGCTGCCGTGACGGTCGAGGAATTTGCCGATTACCAGTGCGGGGCTTGTGCAAGCGTGCACCCGGTCATGAAAGAACTGCAGTCGGCATATGCCGGAAACAAGAATTTTCGTTTCATCTTTCGCCATTACCCGCTGCAGATCGCAGGACACGATAAATCGTATGATGCTGCAGCAGCGACCGAGGCAGCAGGATTACAAGGCAAATTCTGGCAGATGCAGGATCAGCTTTTTCGAAATCAGGGAACATGGACCGGAAACCCCAATTATCGTGAACTCTGGGCCCAATACGCGACGAACCTGGGCATGGATGTGGAAAAGTTCAAGAGCGACCTCGCCGGGCTTCAGACCAAAGAAAGGGTAAACCAGGACATAAGCCGCGGAAGGGCATTGGGCATTACGTCAACGCCGACCGTCTTTATCAACGGGCAGGCGGTCCCTTATCAGGAGATCAACATCGCCTCGCTTCGCCGACTGATCGACGCAGAGATACAGAATGCGGCGGCTCCACCGCCTGCCGCTCCATCGAACGCTAAATGAACGAAGCCCTCGACCTGACCGAGACCTCAGCTGAGCCAATCGCAAAAATGCCGGTTCTCGCTTCGTTGATCGCGCTTGTCGGCCTCGCCGATTCGGTCTACTTAACGGTAAAGCACTATACCGACGAGCCGGTCCCGTGCAGTTTGATCGAGGGCTGTGAAAAGGTGCTGACGAGCGCCTATGCGGCATTCGCCGGGGTCCCGATCGCCGCTATCGGTGCGGCGGCTTATTTCGCGGCGTTTTCGTTGGCCATCCTCGCGGCCTTCGGAAACCGCGTGGCTTGGAACCTTTTTGGTTTACAGGCCGTGATCATGTCGGCCGTCACGTTATGGCTGCTTTATCTGCAGGGTTTCGTGATCGGCGCTTTTTGTCAGTTTTGTCTCGTGTCGGCGGCTTCCACGCTTGGGCTTCTCACCGTATTTATTACCTCACGCGTGGTCTCACGATAAAGTTCTGTTTTGAAACCGATCTTCTATTCTTTGCGAAGACTTAGATTGAGAGCTAACGCGATAAGCGACGCCCTCGACCGAAGCTTTTTGCCGCTGGGTTGCCGGAGCGCACTTGGCAGGTAATGTTGAAATAAGGTAGCTTATAGGTATCAGATCTGATTTGAATACTGTGGCTGAAGCTATCTTAAAAAGAATCGCCAGCGGAGACCAGAACGCCGTTCAGGAGTGCCTGAAGACTTATGGCGGGCTAGTCTGGTCGTTGGCGCGACGAATGTTGAGAAATTCTGACGATGCGGAAGATGCAGTTCAGGAGATATTTGTCGATGTTTGGAAGAATGCCGGGCGTTTCGACCCCGGTCAATCGTCCGAAACAACGTTCATAGCGATGATCGCCAGGCGACGGCTGATCGACCGAATACGGTTCACTCAGCGTCGAATCTCTGCCGATTCGTTAGAAGACGTTCTGGCTGAGCCTGCTGACCGGGCCGACAAGCAGATGCAGACGATGGTCGAAGCAAGTGAGGCATTCAAGGCTTTGAAGTTGTTGCGTCCTGAACAGCGACAGGTGCTTCAGTTGTCGATCATCCACGGGTTGTCGCATCAGGAGATCGCAGACGCTACCGGAATGCCGTTGGGAACGGTTAAGACCCACGCAAGGCGTGGACTATTACAAGCAAGGGAAGTTTTAGGATTAGGCGGTTCGGATTCTATGAAGGAGGTCGCCGTATGAAAAAAGATATGGATGAAGCGATGATCGACCTTCTTTGTAACAAGGCGGTTTTCGGCCTTACCGATGCCGAAGCAGCCGAACTCGCGAAGTATGGTGAGGATGCGGATAGCAGTATGGATTCGCAAGCATTAGAATTGACGGCGGCGATGATCAGCCTTGCCGGAATAGATAAGATCGAGCCGATGCCGGCTCATCTTGAGTCAAAGATCGCAGCGAACGCGATGAATTTTGTCGGATCGAATGCTGCCGCTGACCCTGTGGAAGAGAATATCTTTACCGCTCCGAGACGTCCCGTTCAGGTCGAGTCCGAAGCAAAGGGTTCGATGTGGAATTGGCTTGGATGGGCAGTTGCGACCGCTGCCTGTGTCGCTCTCGCGGTAAACATATTCACGACCCGTCAGCAAACGATCATTTCTGAGGGTCCAGAGCCGTCGGCGACGCAGTCTGTTGCCCCATCGCTTGCCCAACTTCGTGAAGCTCTGATAGCAGCAGGTGCCGAAGTGCGGAGAGCGAAGTGGGGAAAAGGCAACGTCAAAGAGATCGAAGAGATCTCGGGCGATGTGGTCTGGAGCGACGCCAAGCAGGAAGGCTACATGCGTTTTCGCGGGCTGCCGAAGAACGATCCGACGAAGGAAACGTATCAGCTCTGGATATTTGAGGACGGCAAATTGGAGCCGCATCCGAAGGACGGCGGTGTATTTGACGTAACCTCTGATGGCGAGGTGATCGTCCCGATCAAGGCAAAGCTCGTCACAAAGGACCCGAAGGTCTTTGCAGTGACGATCGAAAAGCCAGGTGGTGTTGTGGTTTCGAGCCGTGAGAAGATCGCCGCTCTGGCGAAAACTGAAACTGCGACCAGCTGAGCTTCGTAAGAAATTTTAATCAGACGCCACCTTCTCATTGCTCGCGGTTTTACGAGTAATTGTGAAGGTGTCGCTTTCTTTATCTAAACAAACTTCAAGGAGTTAAAAATGCGTTTGAAAGGAATTATCGCAGGCTGTCTCGCTCTCACGCTAATGATGTCTCTGAGTATCACGGCGCAAAAGGCCGATCAGCTTCCTACGTTGAAGGTCAAGGAATATAAGTTGAAAAATGGGCTGCGGGTTATCCTGCATGAGGACAGATCGACCCCGATCGTAGCCGTGAATCTTTGGTATCACGTTGGATCGAAGAACGAAGTTGTCGGAAGGACCGGCTTTGCCCATCTCTTCGAACACATGATGTTCCAGGGTTCGAAGAATTATAATCAGGATTACTTCAAGCCGCTTCAGGAAGTTGGGGCGACCATCAACGGTTCGACCAACCCTGACCGGACGAACTACTTCCAGGCGTTGCCGTCGAATTTTCTTGAGCTGGCTCTTTTTATGGAAGCAGACCGAATGGGCGGGCTTCTTGAAGCGATGACGCAGGAGAAACTCGATAATCAGCGTGACGTTGTAAAGAATGAACGCCGACAGCGATACGACAATCAACCCTACGGAACGGCATTCGAGAAAATTTTCGCCGAGATCCACCCGAAAGATCACCCATACAACTGGACCACGATCGGATCGCTTGAAGACCTCTCGGCGGCATCGATGGACGACGTAAAGGCGTTTTTCCGTCAATATTACGTTCCAAATAATGCGTCGCTGACGATCGCGGGCGATTTTGACGAAAAACAGGCAAGGGCATGGGTCGAGAAGTACTTTGGCCCGATCCCGGCCGGTGAACCGATCAAACGGCCGACGCCTTCGATGCCCAAGCTTAACGGCGAGGTCCGTAAAACGTATGAGGATTCGGTGCAGCTGCCGCGGCTTTACATGGTTTGGACCGGATCGCCGGCGTATTCGGCGGATGAACCGGCGCTCGACATCCTGACCTATATCCTTTCCAGCGGTCGCGGTTCGAGGCTTCAGAGCAATTTGGTCTACGGTAAGCAGTTGGCTCAAGATGCGTCGTCATTCAACTATGCCCTCGAGGTCGGCGGTATGGTGATCGTTCAATCGACGGCACGCCCGGGCAAGACGCTTGACGAGATCGAAAAAGAGATCAACGCGGAACTTGAACGGATCAAGGGCGAGGCACCTTCGGCTGACGAGATGAACCGGGCGATCAATTCGATCGAGGCCCAGACCATCTTCGGAATGCAGAACGTCCTCGGTAAGGCAGATTCGCTCAACGGCTACGCGACCTATACTGGCAAGCCGAACTATTTTCAGGCCGATCTTGATCGGTACCGCCGCGTCACGGCCGCCGATGTTCAGCGTGTTGCGAAAACGTATTTGACACCCGACCGCTTTGTAATGCAGTTCGTTCCGCGAAAGGATAGAGCTGCATCCCAACGCGGAGGGGCGGTAAATCAGCCGACCTCGACAGCGCAGAAGAAAGACGACGTCAAAAAGGTCGACTATTCGGCAAACCTTCCTAAACCACAGGCCGATCCGAAGCTCACACTGCCTTCGATAGAAAAGCAAAAGCTTTCAAACGGTCTGAATGTCTGGATGGTTCGAAGCTCCGAGTTGCCGATCATCTCGATGAATCTTGTCGTCAATGCCGGAGGATCGGCCGACCCCGCGAACCGAAGCGGGCTGGCTTATCTAACCGCTGCATTGATCGATGACGGGACAAAGACGCGATCGGCCGTTGAGATCGCCAATCAGCTGCAAGCGATCGGCGCAAACCTCGGAACAGGTTCGAACTGGGATTCGGCGAATGCGTCGATCCAGACGTTGACAAAAAATCTCGACAAAGCGCTCGAGATATTTTCAGATGTCATCGTCAATCCGGCGTATCCGGCAGACGAGATCGAAACCCGCCGCCGCCGCGACCTGGTCGGCTTCATTCAGCGAAAGGATAATCCGAACGCGATAGCCAATGTTGCTTACAACAAGCTGCTCTACGGCGACCATCCGTATGGACGTTCGCTTCAGGGTGACGAGGCATCGATAAAGGCGATCACAAAGACCGAGATCGAGGCATTTTACTCGACATATTACAGGCCGAATAACTCGACCCTCATCGTCGTTGGCGACTTCAGGACCGATGAATTGACCAAAAAGCTCGAAGAGGCGTTCAAGGACTGGAAGCCGGCCGACGTGCCATCGGCCTCGGTCCCACAGCCAAAGGAGTTCGATAAGCCGGGTATCTACATCATTGACAAGCCCGGTGCGGCACAGTCGGTCGTCTCGATCGGCCAAGTAGGTGTTTCCCGCGATAACCCCGACTTCTTTCCGCTGTCGGTCATGAACTCAATACTCGGCGGCCAGTTTTCGGCACGCGTGAACATGAATCTCCGAGAGGATAAGGGCTACACCTATGGCGCACGGACGAATTGGGGTTTCCGACGCGGTGCAGGCCCGTTCGAGGCTTCGGCTGACGTCCAGACGGCCGTTACAAAAGAATCGGTGATGGAGTTCATGAAAGAGCTGAACGGCATCCGCGGTTCGATCCCGGTAACGCAGGCCGAGCTTGATTACAACAAACAAAGCCTGATCAGGCGATACCCCGCTGGCTTCGAGACCAACGGTCAGGTCGCCGCACAGCTCGCAAATCTGGTCGTTTATGGGTTGCCCGATTCGTATTTCAATGAGTATATCGGCAAGATCCAGGCCGTGACGCTCGCGGATGTCAACCGTGTTGCGAACCGTTACCTGCAGCCGGAAAGGATGGCGATACTGATCGTCGGCGACAAGAGCGTTATCGAACCCAAATTGCGGGAGATCGACGGCTGGGGCGGCAAGATCAGTTACCTTGACACCAACGGCATGCCGTTACAGTAGGAAGACAGGGGCAATAAAAAAACAGGGAACCGGGAATGTCCGGCTCCCTGTTTTGTTTTTACACAGGTGTCTATTTCTTAAGCAGAACCACCGGCGACTGATCGGCAGCATGAACGCGGCCAAAGAATGACTTGACCGTTTCGTATTTGTTCGCCGGTATCGTGGCTCGATTCAGCTTCATCGACCGATTGAAGACCAGATGTCCGCCGACTATTTTGTAGGTCGCCTCAAAACGTCCGAACTCGGTCTCGAGCTTAACGGCTTCCGGCATTTCGTCTACCTCAAATCCCTCGGGCAATTTGATCGTGACGCTCTCGCTGTAAGCTGACGCATCGATCATATATGGATTCGAACGCACGCCGTCGTTGAACGACAAACGGTCAAGACGGCCGACGATGGCAGGTTTGAAGACCATCAATCGCTGCTGCATCACCTGGGCATAACCGTTTGCAGAAAATTCGACCGCGAGGTCAAACTTGCCTTCGGCGTGGTTATCGCGCGGCTCGATCCTCGAGGTCTTTGCTCCTGTCGCTCCCCGCGATATCCAACGCTCGATGACCCGATTGTAATCTGCCGCAGAAAGTCCCTTGAGCTGTGCCCGTTCCCGCCGGGCCGATTGCCCGATCGTCTTTTCCGTTACTTTCCCGAAGATCGAACCATCCGATCCGAGAACGGCCTCGACCTGCCGATCGACCTTATTGGCATCGGCCGACATTGTCGGCATTGTGATCAGCTCTGTTGTATCTTTGTGGTCGATCAAAGCCAGGCTGCCCTGTTGGTCTTCCGGCAGATCGCCGATCGGGGTGTAAGGATCGGTCGGATCAAAGATCAGAAGCCGTCCGAGTGACGGGTGCGTGACGACCGATTCGGCAACGGTCGAATCTCCGATCTTCACGGCGATGATACAATGGTTGAACTGATGCGGCGATGCCCATTCGGCGCGGACGAACGAAGGATCGTCGGCCGTGATGCTGACCATATATGCCGGAATATTGATAAGGCTCAGCATTGCCCGCATCAAATTTGCCTTGTCTTTACAATCGCCGTAAGCCTTTGCGAATACATCCGTTGCAGACCGCGGCGTATAACCGCCGCCGCGCCCGGTCCCGACCTGTATCGAAACATACTGGATCTGCTGAACATAACGTGAAATGGCCTGAATCTTTTCGAATTCGGTCTTAGCGCCAGCGGTCAATTCCTGCGTCTTTGCGGCCATTGCGTCGTTGACCGTCATCTGCGGGTCTTCGATCTCGTTCATCCATTTTGCGACCTCATTCCAATTGGCAAAGGTCTTCATCCTTGTGACCGCCGCCTGGTCCGGGAATACACTGACCGCAAGACGCGGCACAAGACTCATGAATCTCGGGCTGCGCGGTTCAGGACTTATCGGTTTAAGGTCACGCATTTCCCAGGTATAAGTGTCAGCGGCGACCACCGGTTCGACCTTTGCGGCGTTGAATGTCACGCTGTCTGCACGCCAACCGGCCGGCATTTTCAGAACGAAACGCGAATTGATGACCGGAATGTCGTCTTGAAAGAAATGTTGAAACTGACTGAAGATGCGTTTCTCTTCCGTGGTCGTTTCATAGCCGAATACGTCGCCGACCTCAGCTTCGCCGCTGGCATTGATGTACCGCCGACGTGCCTCGTTAAAGAGGTCATTGTCCATCAACGCGGCATCGATGGTCTCTTTCTTGCCGAAAGACCTCGGTTCTCCCGCTCGTTTGATCAGCCACGCGTTAAGGTCGCGGACCTTGTCAGAATCGGTCCTGTAGATCACCCGTGCGACGGCCTCGATCCGGCCTTCACGTTCGAGCACTCTGACCGCATGTCTTACCGTTCGGACGACCGTTCCATCAGGGCTTATGGTTATGCTCTGCTCGCTTCGCAGCACCACGGCCGGAACATTTTTCATCGTGAATGCCGGCGTCGGAAGGGCAGCCGCCTGTTCGAGCCAGGCGGGAGCCCTCTGAGCGTCGACCGCGTTGACGAACAAAAGCGTCAAAACCATTAGCGGCAGTGGCAGAAGCGAGCTTCTTTTCATGATCTATACCTCCGATCGTGTAAAAAAAACGAGGCCTCGGTGACGCGATCACTCGCGGCCTTGCATAGTTTTGGACGCGGCTATTCGTTGTTCGTTCCCCCGGCCGAACCGTCACGAAGCGTGAGCTGATGGACATCTGCACGGTTAAAGAGCTCGAACAAATTCTTTACGGCCGAATAGCTTTGCGCCGGAAAGCGAAGGAAACCGCCGTTGCCGAACGAGAAGTTTCGTTTATACCGGAGCAGCCTGCCCTGGTTTTCGACGGTGATATTGGTCTCGTGCGAACCGATGCCTTGCGGGTCTTTTATCGGCGCGGGAACCTCGCCGGCCTCAAGTGAAAAGCCCGCAGGCAGATCGATCGTGAATTCATCCACCTCGGAGTACGGATAAGAAATGTATACGTCGTACTTACGCGCATTGGCGGTGAATCGCGGCTGGGCGCTCCGTTTCAGTATATTGGGTTGAAAGAACAATCGCCGTCCCGTTCGCGAAGCGTAGCCCGGAACCTTTACCTTGAATGTGTAGACAAATGGCTTTTCAGGATCGTTGACGTTTTCGATCGTAAAGCTCTCGATCTCGGTCGTTCCGAGGATCGTCGATCTGAGGATATTCTTAAGGGTCGTTTCGCGTTCAGCCGGCGAATCTTCACGACTGGACATTTTTTGCGCGAATGCACGGTGGCCGGTGTATTCGATCCGGCCTTCGCCGACAAGAGTTCCGTCTGGCTGAAGCGTAAACTTGCCGGTTCGCTTTTCCATCGATCTATCAGCCGCGGAAAGCGGGATCTGCTTCCATATCAACTCTTTCGGGTCGGAAATAAGCGCAAGCTGGTCTTCCTCGATCCAGCTCATCATTCCGTAGGGGACAAAGTACGATGCCGGACTGAAGAACCGCCAATCTTCCCCGACCTTGACGGCAACGCTCGATGAATTGAGCATGAGACGCACTATCGGGATCTTGCGATCGAAAAACAATTCGTTTCGGCTGCCGGAAAAAGCTATCCGGGCATCGAAACCGGCGGCCCGGGCCATTGCGCCGAAAAGCTGATCAACGTCGCCGGCGCTTGCCATCTTGAGCTTTAGCGTGTCGCTTGCCGATTTTGCACTGCGGACCTTTTTTCGATCCTCTTCAGTGACGTTCTCGGCGTAGGTCGTGTTCTTTATCTCGGTCTTTGTGAACTGATAGATCCGTCGCAGCTTCTCGTCATCTGTTGCCGCTCCGGCAAGCAGAGTATCAGTTGCCTGCTTTACTTCAGCGCTCGGCTTGAAACTCGATTTCGCGGCCTCGAATGCGTTCTTGCTGATCGTTTTCCAATAATCGTCGGGATTCTTTGGATATTCACGCACGTAATAGATGTAGATCCATGATTTGACCTCATCTTCGGGCAGCATGCTCGGCTCTTCACGAAAAGCCGGAACATTCAACATCGTCGCACGAAAGAAACCATCTTTTTCTTTCTCAAATTTCGTGTTCCCGACATTGAACGGCTGGTACGCCATTCCCATCGTTCCGGAAAATGGCTTGACGAAGTACGAGATGTTCCGTATCGGTATCTCGCGCTGAAAGACGAGCCGCATGTTCGCCGAGCCGTCCTCGATCACCTCGCGATATTTATATTCTATGATCGAGCCTACCTCTAAAGACGGAAAAGCCACCGTTTTAGCTCTGACCTTAAAGCCGCTTACCTTTAGTACATCTCGCTCCAGAACGTCTTCCTTCTTTACGTATGAAACAGCGCCGCTCGGGGTCGTTACGCGTGCTTCGAGGTCGCGGATCTTTGTGCCCTTTGTAAACGCAACGTCATGGCGAGCAAAGTCTTCGCGACCGCGTTCGGTGAAGATCTTGATCCTGACGTAATGCCGAAGCGACAACTGGTCAGCCTGACTGTCATCGACCCTCACCTCCCAGAACAGAGCTTCGGCATCGGCGCCCTGTTCTACGACCGCCGTCGAAGCACTTAATTCTTGTGGTGCAATAGGCCGCCAGTCTTTGTCCTGCCCGGCGAGAATAGCGGGAAAAACAACAAAACAGACGATAGCGAAAAGGTGGCAAAATAGCCGTTCGGGGGAACGATGGGTCATACTTACCTCGATTTTTGTAGATTTATCGTAAAGGTTACGCCACGTCTTTCCATACTGTTGGGCGCGACATAAGAAATGGCAGCCGGGACATTTCTCTTTTGGATCTTGCCGTTAGTTTACTCAAATCAGTTCTCAAAAGCAATGGTTTTCGATTTCGGGCGTTGGTCTACGAACTGTGCTATAATCCGTGATTTCCTTAGCAGTATTACTTATTTCGTACCTATTTCAGGAGAGTATCGATGGCTGTTGATTACAGTAAAATACAAGAATTATTGGGCGCAGATGCGGATTCGCTTCTAAACCACGTATCCACAACGATCCCTAAAGAAAACCTTCATCTTCCGGGCGGCGACTTTGTCGATCGCGTCGTTTCGCAATCAGACCGCAGCCCGATTGTAATGCGGAGCATGCAGGCACTCTTTGATCACGGGCGACTCGGCGGTACGGGCTACGTCTCGATCCTGCCGGTTGACCAGGGCATCGAGCATTCGGCGGGTGCTAGCTTTGCGCCCAATCCGGCATATTTCGACCCCGAGAACATCGTCAAGCTCGCTATCGAGGGCGGATGCAACGGCGTTGCCTCGACCTATGGCGTTCTTGGTTCGGTCGCAAGGAAGTATGCCCACAAGATCCCGTTCATCGTCAAGATCAACCACAATGAGCTGTTGACTTACCCAAATGCCTTCGATCAGGTGATGTTCGGCACGGTCGAGCAGGCGCGGAACATGGGCGCCATAGCCGTCGGTGCAACGATCTACTTCGGTTCCGATCAGTCAACCCGTCAGATCACTGAGGTCGCCGAGGCCTTTGCCTATGCCCACGAGCTCGGAATGGCGACGATCCTCTGGTGTTATCTGCGAAACTCTAAATTTAAGACCGCTGAGGGCGATATGCACACGGCAGCCGACCTTACCGGGCAGGCAAATCATCTTGGCGTGACGATACAGGCCGACATCATCAAGCAAAAACTGCCTGAACGAAACGGCGGCTATAACGTCCTCAACACCGAGAGCAGCTATGGCAAGACCAATCCGAAGATCTATTCGGAACTGACTACAGATAATCCAATAGATCTTGTCCGTTATCAGGTCGCCAATTGTTATATGGGACGGCAGGGCCTGATCAACTCAGGCGGCGAGTCAAAAGGTTCGGGCGACCTTGCCGATGCGGTCCGAACGGCGGTCGTCAACAAACGCGGCGGCGGAACCGGCCTGATATCTGGCCGCAAAGCATTCCAGCGTCCGATGGCCGAAGGAATCGAACTTCTCAATGCCATACAGGATGTATATCTTTGCAAAGAAGTGACTGTTGCTTAGTTTAAAATTGCTTTGTCGAAATATGTAGGCAGCCGATCAAGGCTGCCTTTTTTTATTGAACAAGCTTGGTCAAATGACCGTAATCATATTTTGGTCACATATCTTTTCTCTGCGGTGTTTTAGTTTCAGGCGTACCTCTGCCGCATGGAGTCTCGATATGAAATTTGTTTCGGCTCTACTCGCGTTAATCGTACTGGCATCCGCCGGTTTTTCTCAGACGTCGGCAGAGCCCGCCCAAATGTCGCCCGACAAATGGCGGGCCGATCTGAAGTACTTGGCGACGCAAATCGAACGTACACACAAAAACGCCTATCACACGGTCACTCGTGATGATCTCTTGAATGCGGTCAATTCACTCGATGCAAGGCTCGCAGACCTCGAAGACCATCAAGTGGTCGTCGAGATAATGAAAATAGTCGCAATGATCGGTGACGGCCATACCGGCGTTCGATGGGGAATGATCGCCCAATCAGGGATGTTTCCTGTTATTTTCTACGTGTACGAGGACGGCGTGTTCGTTCAAAAAGCAGCGCAGGAGTATTCGAAAATTGTCGGCGGTAAGGTCGTAAAGGTCGGCAACATTCCGATCAACGACGTGATCGAAAAAATGAAGCCGTACATGTGGCGCGACAACGATATGGGTGTCAAGAGCGCGGTGCCGTGGTATCTCGCCTCGCCGAAGATCCTTCATGCTGTCGGTTTGTCGGCAGCAAAGGATTCGGCCGAATTCACGATCTTGAAGGATGGCCTTGAATCAAAGATCGAGTTCAAGCCGACGGGCAAACTCGACGAGATAATGAACCCACCCGCGGCATGGCTCGACGCCCGTTCATCGAATGTCCCTGTTCCGGCATGGCAAAAAGAGCCGCGAAACAACTTCAGGTTCGAGATGCTTCACGATTCCAGGACGTTCTATATCCAGTTCAACCAGGTGCAGGACAAACCGGACGAAACGGTCGAGGCCTTTTTCAAACGTGCATTAGATGCTGCCGAAAAGTCGCCGGCGGAACGTCTGGTCCTCGATATCAGGCTGAACGGCGGCGGCAACAACTATCTGAATTTGCCGATAATTATCGGAGTGATCAGGTCGCGGCTCAACGTTCGCGGCAGATTCTTCGTCATTATTGGCCGCGAGACCTTTTCAGCGGCGCAAAATACCGTCAATGATCTCGAAAAATATACGAATGCGATCTTTGTCGGCGAACCGACCGGAGCCTCGCCAAATCACTACGGCGACGCCCGGCCGATAATTCTGCCGAACAGCAAACTGAGGATCCAGGCTTCGACCTTATGGTGGCAGGATAAAGATCCGAGGGACACGCGAAAATGGACGGCGCCGACCGTCGCCGCAGACCTTTCGTCGGACGATTATCGTAACGGCCGTGATCCGGCGTTAGAGGCTATCCTGAAATACAAGCCAGTTCCTTCGATGCAGGAGATCATAGCGAAAGCTCGAAGCGGAGGAAGTGTTGCGGATCTAATCGCCAACTATAAAGAATTCAGGTCAAATCCGCTTCACAAGTATGTCGATACCGCGACGATCATGAACCGCGTCGGACAATTCTTGTTGAACGAGCGGCGCCCGGATGAGGCGCTGACGATCTTCAAGGTCAACGCGGAAGACAATCCAGGTTCGGCAATTGTCTATCAAAGCCTAGGTGACGTTTATGACATCAAAGGCGATAAGGTAAATGCGCTGGCAAACTACAAAAAAGCGGTCAGCATCGATCCGAAACTGACCGCATCTGCGGAGGCGATAAAACGGCTTAGCTCGCAATGAGCTATTTCATCGAATAACTCCGATATATCGTTTCGATCCACTGATCGGTCTTGATGAAGCCCGATCCGGCCTCTTTGAACCGCTCGGGAAACCCTGCTTTCTTGATATCTTCGAGCGGTTTACCCGCCTTCATCGCGTCCTCGACGATCTTCGCCGAATCGACGATAAGCGAATGATAATTCTTTAGGTCGGCAACGGTACAGATCGGGCCGTGGCCGGGAATGAGCTTTGCGTCGGCAGGGATCTTTTGTATCAACGATCCGATGTTGTTTATCAAGCCCTGGACGGACCCGCCATTCTCGAGGTCGACGAACGGGAAGCGGCCGGCAAAGAACATGTCACCAAAGTGAACGACATTCGACCCCTTGAAGAAGACGACCGTGTCGCCATCGGTATGGCTGTTAGGATAGTGGACCGCTTGTATCTCTTCACCGTTGAAAAAGATCGACATGCTCGCGGTATACGTTATCACCGGCCATGAGACGACCGGTGCGATCGCAACCGTTCGGCCAAAGACCGTGTTGGTTTGCGAAAGCCGCTTGCGGACGTTTGTATGCGCAACGATCGTCGAGCTCTTTCCGAAATACTCATTGCCCTCGGTATGGTCACCGTGCCAATGCGTGTTGAGCACATACTTAGGACTCGCCGATCCGAGTTCCTTAAGCGCTGCGGCGAGCTTTTCGCTGACGACCTTGTAATCGTCATCGACGATCAAGATGCCTTCTGGCCCAACTATCGCTCCAATGTTGCCTCCGCGGCCCTGCAGCATATAGACATTGCCGGCAACCTTGGTCGTCCGAACGGTTATGTCCTGCTCTCGCGGAAAATGGCTGTTGTCGCCATGGGCAAGGATGCTTGGTGAAAGAACGGTCGCGGTCAAAATTAAGCTAAGCAGTTTTTTCATATGTTCAAGGTTTGGCCGGCCTTAGATAAATCGGCCGCGGCCCATCGTGTATTTTCCGTTGAGGAATGGATTGTATTCGCGCTCACGGCCGACAGTGGTTTCAGGGCCATGGCCGGAATAGACCACAAAATCATCTTCGAGCGAGAGAATATTATCATTGATCGATGCGATCAGTTGATCAAAATCACCACCGGGCAGATCGGTTCGCCCGATCGAGCCGTCAAATAGACAGTCACCGACAAAGACCTTTCGCTGTTTCTCTTCGGCAAGAATCACGTGGCCGCGGGTGTGTCCCGGGCATTGCTTCACCGAAAATCTCAATTCGCCTACTAAATAGACCTCACCGTTCTTCCAGTTGCGGGTCAGCTTCGGCGGCGGTTCGAAATCAAGCCCCAAAGCGGCAAGCTGCTGTTGCGACATTCCCATCAATAGCGGCTGCTCCGGCAGGCCGTAATAAAGGTCTTCATCGTCTTTGTGCAAAATGATCTCGGCATCAGGGAACTGATCGTGAAGGTATTTCGTGCCCCCGACGTGGTCAAGATGACCGTGGGTCAGCGTGATCGCCTGTAGCCGATAACCGTTCTCGCGAATGAATGCAGCTATTTCCGGTGCTTCGCATCCCGGATCGATACAGATCGCCGTTGCGGTCGATTCGCATACGATGACCCGTGTATTTTGTTGAAAAAGCGTGAGGACAAAAGTCTCGATCTTCATACGGTCATTAGACGATCCAGATGGCCGTCGATGTCAAAAGGGGTCTCCGTCCGGCCGTTCAACACGAATTTGATCGCTTCGCGATATGTTTTTGCATCAGGCGTTCCGGTAAAGCACGGCGTCTCGATCTCCGAAAGGCTCAAATAGGCGATCAGGCACCCTAAGAGCATCCACAACAGGGTTTCTTCCTGCGTCCCGATCGGGTTGTGGTTCCAGATCGACGCCCGATCTTCGAATATGCCCGAACACAAACGCGCGAATTCGGCTTCACTAATGGTTGCCATCGATTGAATTACAGCACAGCAGATGACAGAACGACAATGACCGAAATTCGAACATATTTGATCGCAGCATTAGAAAATTGTATTGATTGAGGACATACATAATCATAACTTTCGGCCAGTCTCTTTGAGACCAATTCAATTTTACTGGATTTTTCGGCGATTTGTCGTTTTGGCACACTGATTGCTTTCAGTAAACGTAGCATCGGAAGGTAGTATTTTACCGTTCAAGAAAGGTCAACTGAAGGATGTCGTCGACCGATAGCGTTGATGACAAAAACGGGCACATATCGCCCGCCTTACAAGTTTTGGGGAAGGGCCCGGATTGCTTGGGGGAAATCTTCGAGTGTGGGCACGAAGACTAAGTCGGGTTCTTCCCCAAATTTATAAATTCTCTTCAAGATCTTTGAAAACCCAGATCCGGACAACTCATCCTCCAATCTTTATAGGGTGAACATTAATCTACAGAACAACTCTCATGCCTCTTAATTGAGTTTTCGGATTCAGGTTTTCATCGAAAATGGCCGGGGTCGCATTAATTTGCGATCCCGGTTTTATTTACGCCTCTTCTTCGAACATCAAATAATTAGAGGCGGTCATGCCGACCTTTTCGTAAACAGCCTGGGCATGCTCATTCTCGCGCTCGACGTACAGCCTGAAGCCACAAATGCCGCCGACCTCGTCGGCTCGCGACTTAACGAAGTCGTAAAGGTCGGAATAGATTCCCCGACCACGCGCCGCCGGCACGATAAAAACGCTCTGTATCCACCAAAACCAGCCGTTTCGCCAGTCGCTCCATTCGTAGGTGACCATAAGGCCGCCGATGATCGTTCCATCTTCTTCGGCGACGACATAAAACCCCTTTTTTTTGTCGGCAAACACCGCGCTGACCCCGAGCGAAAGCGTCTCGCGGTCAAGCTCTTTCCCTTCGGTCTCAAGCGCCATTGCCTGGTTAAAATCGACCAGAGCCGATGCATCTTCCTCCGTTGCGATCCTGATGTTCATTCTGCCTGCCTTGACGTCGATCGTCTCGCCAATTAACCTAGAATGTTTTGCTTACGGGTACTTCTGTCTCTATGAAACTTCGCATACTTTATCACGGAAACTGCTTTGACGGCGTTTCCTCTGCTGCTATCTTTTCAAAATTTTACCGCACAAAGCTGAACGCTGATGCAGAGATCGTGTTCACGCCGACAATGCATCGGGCCGGCAATGCATTTGACCGAGATCAACTGGACGGCGACGAGAATGCGATCGTTGATTTCAAATACTGTCCGGACGAACGCCTGACGTGGTGGTTCGATCATCATCAGTCGGCATTCTTGTCAAAAGCCGACGAAGACCATTTTCTTGCTGATGCGTCAGGTAAGAAGTTTCTTGATACCAAAAGTGCATCTTGCGCCGAATTTATCGCGCGGGTGGCCAAAGAGAAATACGATTTCGACGATCCGTCGCTCACGGAGCTGATCGAGTGGGCACATATAATCGACGGAGCCTTCTACGAGAATGCAGCACAGTGCGTCGAGCTACGATCTTCGGCCCTGAAGTTGATGCAGGTGATCGAGGGCGAAAAGGATCCGGACTTTGTTTCCCGGATCATCGAGTGGTTAAGCGAACGATCTCTCGACGATGTGATCGCAAATAAAGAGATACAAGCGCGGCTGGATCCGATCCTTGAACAGCATTGGGCGACGGTCGAGACGATCAAACAGCGGGCGGTCTACGATCGAGGCGTCGTCAGTTTTGATCTTGTCGGCACCGGGATCGAGGGTTATAACAAATTCATTCCCTATTACTTCTACCCGGAAACTACCTATGTCGTCTCGATAAGCCAAAGTTCGTTTCGGACCAAGATCTCGGTCGGTTCGAACCCTTGGGCTCCCCGTCCGCGAGTTCACAACATAGCCGAGATCTGCGAAAGATATGGCGGCGGCGGACACGCGGTCGTCGGAGCGGTCTCGCTCGCGCCCGATGAGTTGGAACTCGGTAAACGATATCTGAACGAAATAATCGCTGAACTTCGTTTTGAAAACTAAGAAAGCCCTCGGATCTCGAGGGCTCGTTCGTTCACGTGCATCTGCGCTTCAGTTCTTTGTGAATACCAGCGTCACGGAATTTGTTCCGCGTGGAGTTTCCATTTCGCGGTTCACGGTAAGCGTCTTACCGTCCGCCGAAAGACCCCATTCCTCTTTGGTCGTCAGCGTAACCTCGCCCATTTGCGAATTTATGGTCCGGGTCGTGTTGAGTTTGAGTTTGCCGCCTTCGCTTTGGGCCTTGAGTTTGACAGGGGTCGAACCCATACCGGTCACCTGCACATCGCTTGTTTCTTTTCCATCCAGGCTGTAGGTGAACTTCCCATCACCTCCGCCAAAGCCACCGCGTCCCATACCTCCGCCCGGACGGCCCTGGGGAGCATTCGCCGGTGGTGCCGGCCGCTTTGTCTCAGTTGCCACGGTTATCTCCTTATCGGTCTGAGAAACGGTCATCTTCATTGATTCGATCCGCGACCGCTCATCGAGCTTCGAATTTGCGAGGTCGAGCGTCCATGTTCCGGAATAATTGGCGACGGAACTCTGTGAAAATACGGAAAAGGCCGATAATACGACGATCGCAAAGAATACCATTATCTGCATCATATTTGTTCTCCAAGAAAAGTATCGATTCTTACTCTGCCTAAGACGCGCGAGAGGCAATGAAAGTTTTCAGCCTTTTGTAAAGAAATGCAAAAAACGCGGACCCAAGAGGCCCGCGTCTCTTGCGGTGAAGCGACAACAGCTCAGTTAACTTTCAGCCGGATCTGGAGAGGCATTGAGCTTACTGTGCTTGCGGCCATAGATGAAATAGATGACGAGGCCTGCAAGCAGCCAAAGCCCGAATCTCATCCAATTCGTGACCCCAAGTTCGGTCATCAGATACAAACACGACAAGAGCCCCAGAATCGGAATAAGCGACAGCTTTTTCGTCAAGCTGAAATAGACCAGAATGACCGCGACGATCAGAAAGAAGATCATCGGTATCTTGTGAGAAAAAGCTCCGAGCATTCCCTCGCCTTCGGCAGGCGTAAGCGTAAGAAAATCGGAAACGAACGTCGGGTTGAAGTAATAAACGATACCGACGACAGCGGCAAGAATGATAGGAAGGATGAACTGAGAATTGAAATACGGAACAAACCGCGTTCCGCTTTCACGGAATTCCTCGTCTTTGAACAATACTCCCGCGCAAACAACGACGAATGCAAATAAGGTCCCGATACTCGCAAGATCGGTGACCTCGGTCAGATTCATGAACAGGGCCGGGATCGCGACAACGATCCCGGTAATGATCGTTGCAAACCATGGCGTATGAAATTTCGGGTGGATGGATGAGAATATCTTCGGCAGCAGGCCGTCGCGACTCATCGCCATCCAAATACGCGGCTGTCCGATCTGGAATACGAGGAAAACCGTCGCCAGTGCAATTACTGCACTTACCGCTATGATCCCTGCAACCCACGGGATATTTGCGCCTTCTGGCCCGAAAACGAACGCCAGCGGATCGCCGACGTCGAGCTTTGTGTAGCTGACCATACCGGTCAGCACCAGGGCGATCGCGATATAGAGCACCGTACAGATCACAAGGGACAAGATGATCGCGACAGGGAGGTCGCGGCGGGGGTTCTTACATTCCTCAGCCGTGGTCGAAAGTGCGTCAAACCCGATATACGCAAAGAAAACGGCCGATACACCTTTCAAAACACCCTCGATCCCATTGGGCGCAAAAGGCGACCAGTTTTCCGGATTGACGTAGTTGAGGCCGAGAAAGATGACAAGCAGAATGATGCCGACCTTCAGCACGGTCATCACATTGGACGCTAATTTCGATTCACGAATGCCGATATACACAAGCGTTGTTATGACTACGACGATCAGCAAAGCCGGAAGGTCGGCAACCATCGGTATCGGGCCGAGCATTGGGGCATTGAGCCAGGCGAGATATCCATCGATCTGGCCGCAGCCGACAACGGCGTCTGATGACGCACAGGCCGAGGTCAGTGTTTCGACGGATGCACCGCCGGCAACGGCTTCTGTCACAGCCGCATACCCACGCTTCGCGGTCAAAAAGTCCATTGTGAAATGGAGCGGGATATCGATGCCGTAACCCTTCATCAAACCCGTGAAGTAATCGCTCCACGAGATCGCGACGGCGATGTTGCCGATCGCATATTCGACGATCAGATCCCAACCAATGATCCAGGCGATGAATTCGCCCATCGATGCATACGCATAGGTGTATGCCGAACCGGCAACGGGTATACGAGATGCGAATTCGGCGTAGCAGAGAGCCGAGAACGCACACGCCGTCGCCGTAAATACGAACAGTAATGCGACGGCCGGGCCGCCGTTGTGCGACGCCTTGCCTACCATCGCAAAGATGCCGGCACCTATGATCGCAGCGATACCCATTAGCGTCAGGTCGAAAACCCCGAGCGTACGCCGCAAGCCGCCGCCCTCATTGCTTGCGATCGCGTGATCGGTCAATCCGGCGGCAGCGTCGGCCTGAATTTGTTCGATGGATTTCTTTCGAAGTAAAGAAGCGATCATATTTTCCCTATTTTATTAGTTATTCTGGACAAATGCCGCGATCAGAAGAATTGCGATCGAGCGTTGAATGCGAAAGTCTAGCGAATTTTGAACGAAATCATTGAAAGATGCAATGGAATTCGATTGAAATTAGGCGTATATCGCAAAAGAACGCTCCAACAATTCTAAACTGAGAAACTGAGAAGCGCAGAAATTCGTTTCTCGGAACATAATGAAAAAACTGCCGATTCACCAGAATCTGAGTACTTCGTTTGTCGACCTTTCTGCTCTCGTTCGCTATCTGAGAGGGCTTCAGTTCGTCGGGACCGTACACCTTGAGCTGAGCAATTATGAGGCGAACATCGTCTTTACCCGAACGAACGGCCTGCAGGTCGAAGAATTCGATCATCGATCGGGCCGAACGTCGAAGGGCAGCGAAGCATTCAAACGTGTGCTCGAACGTTCACGCGAACCGCTCGGGCGGATACACGTATTTCGTTCGAGCGAGAGCCTCGCCGAGGCGGAAACGCCCAAAGTCTTTGTTGACAAAGATATTTCGCGGCAGGCACTGCTGATGGCCTCCGGCCGTGGGGATCGTCTGGCGGGCCACATGGTCGCTTCATGTCAGTTCGTGTCGCCGTCGTTCAGCAATGCCGAGATCGAAGAGTTCTCATTGCTTATCAACGAGATCCTCGAGACCATCGACGATTCGCTAGCAAAGGCCAACCTGAATTTCCCGGTCGCATTCAGAAACGCAGCGAATGCCATCCAAAACGACTTTCCGTTCCTAGATCCCGCCGCCGGATCTATCGTGTTTAGCAACGGCCGTGTTAAGTCGACAATAATAGTTGAACCCGGCTTGTTCGCCGCCGGGATCGTTGAGGTCATCGACCGGGTCTTTGACCGGCTTCGCGGCAAATACACCTTCAGCAAGGCTTTGAAGTACACCCAGCGGCGCGTTTCTATTCTGATCCGCAACCGGAGCGCCGAATTCGCAAAATTCGGCCTCTCGCCTTCGATCGACACGCTTTTGAGGCCATGATCGCGAACGCGGAACAGCCGCGGCACTCACGTGGTACATTTGCATACGGCGGCGAACCGAATAGACTCTATTCTTATGGAATGGAAGATCTTCGGCACCGCCTTTTTGACATTATTTCTCGCGGAGCTTGGCGATAAGACGCAGCTTGCGATCATCGTGCTGACCGCAAAGACCGAATCTAAGCTGGCGGTCTTTCTCGGAGCAAGCCTCGCGCTTGTCATCGTTTCGCTGTTGGGAGTTCTGGTCGGCGGCGTATTAAGCCAGTATGTACCGACCGAATGGCTTCAGCGCGTCGTCGCCGTCGCTTTTATAGTGATCGGGATCCTGATGCTCGCCGGCAAGCTGTGAACGAAAAAGGGCCGCCACAAAGACGACCCGAAAGATACCCTTTGTCCGCACATCTAATTGTCTGCAAAGAAATCAATGCCTGAAAGATTGTCTTCCGGCGTGATGAAATAGACGGGTTTCGAGAACGTGAATCGCTTTGCGCTTACGCTGAGTATGACCGATTGTCCGGCAGCGATGTCTTCGAACCGATAGTAGCCAAATCCTCCGGTCACTGCCGTTCGTATCTGGCCGTTGCTATCTTCCAATGTCACAACAACGTTGCGGATCCCGGCTCCGGACGCGCTGATGACCCGCCCTTCAATAAATACGTTCGAGGCCGTCGGGACAAACGTGAAGCCGACGTCAAATGTATGATCGTTTGCTCCTTGCCCGCCGGTCGTGACCGAAATGACCGGAAATGTGCCCGTAGGCGAACCTGCCGGATTTATCACGTAGCCCGCATCCGAATCTGACGAATCGGTGTCGCCTGCCTGCGAGTTCGAGTTTGCCGGTGAAAGGGCGAGGCTCGCGAGCGGCCCGCCGACGAGGTAATCGGCGGGGTTGTCAAAGCGGACCTGGTAGGCCGTATTGAAAAGGACGCCGCCGTTGACGAGACCAATATTATCATTGGGATTCGGATCGGCACCGGTTGACGAAACGAAATAGTATTCGCCATTCGCGTCGGTCATCGCGGTGCCGACCAGGGTGGAACCTGAATAGAGCCTAACCGTAACGCCGGCTATCGGAAGTTCGCCCGGATCCTGAACGCCATTCGCATTCGAATCGCGCCAAACTCGATTACCGATCTCTATCGGCGATGCCTCGCAAAGCGGGTGTACATTGCCGATGCCATTAGCCTTTCCGAAATCGCTCATCGAATAAGCAAGATATCCGCGGTTCTGCGCGCCGGTCCCGTTCACGAACCAGCGAAAGCCGCCGGCATCGTAAATATTGTCGTTCGGTATATACGTAGGATCGAAGATGGTAGCAACAAGTACAGTGCTGCCCGGAACCTGTGCGGCACCGCCAAGCCCTACCTCATCGTGTGGGTTGCCGTTCGGGTGATAATTTTCCTGATAGTAGTATTCCGCGCCGCCCGGACCGCTGTTGTTGCCTTGCGGGCCGCTTCCAACACCGCCGCAGCGGCCATTGGACTCGAGCGTCCAGCCTGCGCCGTTGGCACACGCCCGAAGCATTTCGCCGGCCGTTATCCCCTTAAACAGCTGACTCGGGTTGTTTGGATTACTTGCGCTGTTGTAACCCGATTGGTCACCGTTTCGATCGCGAAGCGAAAGGACCATGTCGCCGCGGTCAAAATCGATGTCGGTCAGCATCGGCTGCGGATAAATAAAGTGGCTTGTGCTGATGGTCTGATATGTCGCTCGCCAGTTTCGCCAATTCGCGCTGTACCCGGGATCTGTCTCCTGCCGAGTATAATTGAGCTGGAAGTTCATCAACGGCGTCGTGTTGAAGGTCATTGTCGCCGGATCGAAGCTAAAAACGTATGCCCGCAGCCTGGTCGAGATCGTTCCGCCCGCGGTTTCGGCCGAACAAACCGCACCGACATAGATCGTTCCTTCATGCCACGTGACCGCGAACGGACGGACCTCGGATGCAGTCGTGCAACTTGGCATTGTCGTCGGAAATGCGGTACTCGTTATCGTCGAGCTGTCGAGCGTTCCGGACGTCGGGATGCGATAGAGTCGACGGTCCGCCAGGTTCATCGCGTAAAGGTACTGTTCGTCGGCCGAGATTGCCATTCCGCCGAATGCGATCTTGCCAACTGCATTCCACGTTGTTTGGCCATTATCTGTGTTGTAGTCGAGCGGATTATGAGGATCTGTACCCGCGGTTCCCGCGCCAAAGACGGTATTCAAATTGACGTATTCCGAGACGACGCCTGAATTGCGATCGATCTGGTAGATCGCGCCAGGTCCGCCGGGACCAAATTTGGCGTGTTTTTTCATGTACGACGCGACGAAGATCCGCCTTGTCTCGCGATGATAAGCGATGCCGAACGTCGTACCAACGTCGTCGGTCGTTGCAAGATTAGTATTCCCCGGCGACTGAAAATCGGTAACCGGATTTCCGCCGGTCGTTCGCGTGCTGCCGCCCCAGAACGGGATCGTGAAGACCGCATCGACCTGTGTCGCGCCGCCGTAACCGTAAAGTTGTGAGCAGATCGTCGGGTTATCTTCGCAATAGTCTCCGGGCCGGTTGACCGCGAGATTGACGTTTGACGTATTTCCGTCGTCAACGAACTGAACTGTCGATCCGGCGTTCGAGGCGGTTCCGCCGAGTGTCGAATCGGTGCTGCGAGCCGACGGCCGATAGCCTGTCGGGAGCGTTGTGAACTCGAGACGATATGGACCCGTTCCGGTTGCCGAAAGCGAGTAGGTCCCATCTGCGATGGATGTTGCAGAACCGCGAAAGACACCGTTTGCGTCGTATGCCGAGACGGTCACACCGGCGAGCCCGGCGTCCACCGATGTTGGCTGAGCGGCGGTTCCGCCTGTTGTGTCGTACGCACCGTTACCATTGTAGTCGCGAAAGACCCGTCCGGTGATCGTACCGGCAAAGAGCTTTTGCGCTTCGGCTATTCGGTTGAATTCAAATGCATCTGCAATAAGCAAAGTGAGGACGAAAATGAACACCGACGCGGGGCCGCGTAATGAACGAAGGCGATGTAATGACATAGCGAATTTAATTGAAACGAACGGTCGTTTTGAGGAAGGGATTTGAACAGCAGGGAGATTGGCGGGACAGAAGCCTATTAAATGCTATTTGATGTGCCCAACAATGTCAAACATTATTGTGCGCCAGGTCATGTATCTTATGAGTTCTCACTTTTTCAAATTTTGCGTTGAACGATCTTAACCGGCGCCTATCGCTTCAGTCTGTCAACGAATTTCTTGCGAAACTTTGCGACCTTAGGAGCCACGACCGCCGCGCAGTAGGGCTGGTTAGGGTTATTTGCAAAGTACTCCTGATGATAGTCTTCGGCCGGCCAGAACTTATCGAAAGCCGTGACCGTGGTTACGATCGGATCATCGTATACGCCTTCACGCGTTACTTCGTCGATGATCTCGTGTGCAATTCGTTTCTGGTCTTCGGAGTGATAAAAGATGGCCGATCTGTACGACGAGCCGATGTCGTTGCCCTGCCGATCGAGAGTCGTCGGGTCGTGTACCGAGAAAAAGACCCTCAGCAGGTCGGCGTACCCGAGCTCCGTCGGATCGAAACGTATCTGTACCACTTCGGCATGGCCTGTCTTTTCAGAACAGACCTCCTGATATGTCGGATTTTCTTTGTGTCCGCCGGAATATCCGGATACAACGTCCTCGACACCCTTAAGATCGTCAAAAACTGCTTCAACACACCAAAAACAACCCGCAGCCAAAGTGGCCGTTTCAAGAACTTTTTCCATATCTAAATAGAATCAGACCGACAGCTCCAAATCAAGAGACCGCAGCCGTTTATTCCAATTCGTCGAAGGTCGAGATAGCTCGGTAATGTTTTTGGCCTTCAACGACTGCGTTGCCGGCCCGGAGAGAGAGTGCGGTCTTGTATCCTGCCGCGGATGCGGCATCGAGCTCTTCCGAAATGTCCGAGATGAACAGGATCGATCCGGCGTCAAGACCCAGCTCGGCAGATATTCTCTGATAGCTTTCGGTTTCACGCTTATGGCCGATCTGCGTATCAAAATATCTATCGATAAATCGTGTAAGGTCGCCTTGATCCGAATATTTGAAAATCAAATGCTGGGCAAGCACGCTGCCCGAGGAATAGACCGCGATCATATTGCCGACTGACTTCCAACGCTCAAATGCCTCGGCGACGTCGGGATAGACCGGCGAAACCAGATCGCCATTCTCATAACCCGTCTGCCATATCATTCCCTGGATCGACTTCAGCGGCGTCGATTTTCGATCGGTTTCGATAAGGAACTTTAGGTAATCAGCAACCGAATTCGCCGAATCGGGATTCAACCCATTCGAATATTCAATATCGTCCCGATGCTCGGCCACCAACTGTGTGATCTCTGTCTTTAGACGTGCTGAGTTTTCGGACACGAAGCCGGAAATGCGTGCGCGAGCGTATGGAAACAACGTCTGGTGAACAAAATCGATAGGGGTGGTTGTTCCCTCAATGTCGAGAAGTATTGCTCTGTTCATTTATGCCTGCGGGCATCAAGTTAGTGCGGGATGCCCGTTCATTTCGCGTCAGGGTGCGGGATGAATAGGGAAATATGCCGTGCCGAAACAAACAGGCTGAAACCCGGCGTCGACGCCGGAATTGGTATAATGCGGCGTCCAGCCCGAGGCATCTTGAAAAAGCCTGATCGCCCTTACGGTCCTGTCGCCGCAGAGGTTGAACCAATGCTTGGTGCCGCGCGGTACGCGGATGAGGTCACCGGCCTCCATCTCGATCGAAACGACATCGCCGTTCTCAGGCGCGATATGGAACAGCCCGTGGCCTTTTACGATGAACCGCACCTCGTCCTCATCGTGCCAATGCTCTTTGTTAAATTTGTCGAGCATCGCCTCGAGGCCAGGTGTATCCGGCGTGACATTTATTACGTCTGCGGTAACGTAGCCGCCTTTTGCCTTGAGCTCGTCGATCTCATTCGAATAGAAGTCGAGGATCTCTTCATCGGTCGCTTCCGGGCCGATCTCGCCAATATTGCCCCACCGTTCATAGTCGATCGAGATCGACTTCAGGTATTCCCTCACCGCGTTAAACTCGGTGAGTCGGACACCCTGCTCTGGTACATTCAATAAAGCCATAAGTACAAATGTTCATGCCTTGCCGAAAACGCTCTATGCAGCAAGTCTCATATCAGATCAACGACCGAGCTGCTGCCGTCCAAGTACTTCAAACAAAAACTCGAAGATCTCTATATGCCTGCGGGCATCGGCGACCGATTCGCCCCACGTATAAAGCCCATGGCGGCGAAGGTAAATGCCGTGACAATCCGGGTGCTCACGAAGCACGTTCTCGATCACATGCGAAAGCGCGATGTAGTCCTGCGAATTGTCGACGATCGGAACTACTTCCTTGTGTTCGTGCGTTGTCACACCTGAAAGGCCCTTGAGCATCTCGTAGCCTTCGATCTCAATAGCGCCCTGTTCATAAAAATGATCCGACAGGATCGTTCCCCAAACAGAATGTGTGTGCAGTATCGATCGTGCCCGTGCTACGTGGCGGTAGATCGAGAGGTGAAGCAGCGTCTCGGCCGACGGCTTCCCAAAACCCTGCAGTATCTCGGCGTCGTCGTCGAGCTCAAGAAAGTTGGTCTCGTCAAGATCGCCTTTTTCGATCCCGCTCGCGGTCACACAAATGCGCAATGGTTTTCGCGCAAGAAGCATGCTGAAATTCCCACTTGTTCCCAGAACCCAGCCGCGTCGATAAAACTCGCGGCCGGCCAAGGCAAGTTCCTGCGACGCGCTTGATCCTGATGGTTTGATCGCCATAAGTTCTATTCCTCGTCCTGACGAAGTTTTTCGAGTACCGAAAGATCCTCAAGCGTTGTAACATCGCCCGCGACAGCCGAACCAGAGGCGATCTCGCGCAAGAGCCTTCGCATGATCTTGCCTGACCGCGTTTTAGGAAGCATGTCGGTGAAACGGATGTCGTCCGGTTTTGCGAGGGCGCCGATCTCTTTGGCGACGTGGGCACGAAGAGCTTCTTTCAGCTCGTCGTCCCCTTTTCGTCCGCCTTCGAGCGTTACGAAAGCGGCGATCGCCTGCCCTTTTAGGTCGTCAGGACGTCCGACGACGGCCGCTTCAGCGACTGCTTCGTGCGAAACGAGCGCCGATTCGATCTCAGCCGTCCCCAGGCGATGGCCACTGACGTTTATCACGTCGTCAACGCGGCCCATTATCCAGTAATTGCCGAGAGCGTCTCGTCGGGCACCGTCACCGGCAAAGTAGCAGCCCGGAATCTCGGACCAGTACGTTTTCCGGTATCTCTCATCGTCGCCGTAAAGGGTTCTAAGCATCGACGGCCAGGGATGCTTGATCACAAGATAACCACCCTCGTTCGGCCCGACCGAGACGCCGGCCTTCGTCACAATATCAACGATTATGCCCGGAAGCGGCCGGGTCGCCGTGCCCGGAACGGTAGGTGTCGCGCCGGGGAGCGGCGAGATCATTATTGAACCGGTCTCGGTCTGCCACCAGGTATCTACGATCGGACACTTTCCTTTGCCAATGATGTGGTGATACCACATCCAAGCCTCCGGGTTGATCGGCTCGCCGACCGTGCCGAGCAGGCGGAGGCTCGAAAGGTCGTGTTTGAGCGGATATTGTTCGCCCCATTTTATGAAAGCCCTGATCGCGGTCGGCGCGGTGTAAAGAATGTTGATCTTGTGCCGCTCGATCATGTCCCAGAACCGGTCAAGATCCGGGAAGTTCGGGGCTCCTTCATACATAAAGACCGTTGCCCCATTCGCGAGCGGGCCGTAAACGACATAGCTGTGTCCGGTGACCCATCCGATGTCGGCCGTACACCAGTAGATGTCGTCGTCTTTGAGATCGAAGACCATCTTCGACGTATACGCTGCCTGCGTAAGATATCCGCCCGTGGTGTGCAGTATTCCTTTAGGCTTTCCGGTAGTTCCGGAAGTGTAGAGAATATAAAGCGGATGCTCGGAATCGAGTTCCTCGGCTGGGCAATCAAAATCAACGGTCTTATCAAGTTCGTGCCACCAATGGTCGCGGCCGGGCACCATTGAAACCTTTGTTCCGGTACGGCGGTAGACAATTACATTCTGGACCGTTGGGCAATGGACCACTGCCTCGTCAACGACCTTTTTCAGTTCCAACTCGCTTCCGCGTCGATATCCGCCATCTGCGGTAACGATCAATTTGCAGCCGCAGTCGTTGACCCGATCGCTGATCGCATCGGCTGAAAAGCCTCCGAATATAACGGTGTGTGTTGCCCCGATCCTCGTACAGGCCAGCATCGCGACCGCCAATGCCGGCACAAGCGGCATGTACAGCGCTACGCGGTCGCCCGACGCGACGCCAAGACTTTTCAGCACGTTCGCAAAACGGGAGACTTCCTGATGAAGCTGCAGGTAGGTTATGGTCTTTATCTCGCCGGGCTCGCCTTCCCAAATTATTGCGGCCTTATTCTTCCGCCATGTCGAAACGTGTCGGTCGAGACAGTTGTATGAAACATTGAGCTTTCCGCCGACAAACCACTTCGCGAAAGGCTCGTTCCATTCAAGCACCTTCTCCCATTTTTTGAACCAATGCAGATCGGCAGCCTGCTTTTCCCAAAAAGCAGAGGGGTCGGCCTCGGCTTCGGCATAGAGCCTTTCGTAGGCCTCGAAGCCGCTGATATGTGCCTTTGATGCGAAATCTGAAGGCGGCTGGAAGACCCGCGTCTCGCTCAGGACTGATTCGATCGCATTTGTTTCGGACATAGGTCTAGAGTATAAATTATTGCGGTGTCGGGCGTAAAACTATGGTCCGTAACACCACCTGTGCAAGATTGTGGAAACGTCCGCAGAGCGCGTAAAATCCTGACTATTGTCTATAGAAATGCGAGACCGACCCTGCGGTCTCCGCAAAAGTCGCCGCTCAGAAGAAATGCCCCTACTCGAAATGAGAGACATCGTAAAGGAATTCCCGGGCGTGCGGGCTCTCGACGGAGTGAGCTTTACGCTCGAGCGAGGTGAATTCCATTCGCTTGTCGGCGAGAACGGGGCAGGGAAATCGACATTGATGAAAGTGCTGTCGGGCGTTTATCCGGCTGGCACCTATTCAGGCGAGATCCGGATAGACGATTCTGCACGGTCGTTTCGGGACATCCGCGATTCCGAGGGCGCGGGCGTTGCGATAATCTTTCAGGAATTGTCGCTAGTTAAAGAACTTACGGTCGGCGAGAACATCTTTCTGGGGCGCGAGCCTTCGAGATTTGGCGTCATCGATTGGTCGGCGCTTTACCACAAGGCCACGAGCCTTTTGCACGACCTTGGCCTAGATATCGATCCGCGCGTCAAGGTCGGAAACCTCGGCATCGGAAGGCAGCAGCTTGTCGAGATCGCAAAGGCTCTTTCGCATGACGCAAAGATACTGGTGCTCGACGAGCCGACCGCTGCGCTTACCGAATCTGAAGTAGACACATTGTTTCACATACTGCAAGAACTCAGACAGCGGGGCGTCGGCATGATCTATATCTCGCACAAGCTCGACGAAGTATTCAAAATGAGCGACCGGATCACGGTTTTGCGAGACGGCCGAACGGTCTGTACACACCTTGCAGCAGAACTCACGAAAGATCGTGTTATCGCTGAAATGGTCGGGCGGGACGTCGGAGATATCTATCCGGTTTCTACGCGCACGATCGGCAACATTGCGTTCGAGGTAAAGGGACTCACGGCGTTTTCGGCCGACATCGCCGACAAAAAGGTCGTCGAGGACGTTTCATTTTCGGTTCGCAAAGGCGAGATCCTCGGGGTTGCGGGATTGATGGGAGCGGGGCGAACCGAACTGCTGGCGGCCTTGTTCGGAGCTTGGGACGGGAAATGTTCGAAGGATATCCTGGTCGATGGACGCAGCGTCGCGATCGGATCGCCCGCAGACGCGATAAAATGCGGGATCGGTTTTGTTACCGAGGATAGAAAGCGATACGGTTTGATTCTCGACCAGACGATCCTCAACAACATGACGCTGGCGGCGCTGAAAAAGATCTCAGGCAAATTTCTGACCCATGTCAGCCGCGAGACCCATGCGGTCAGCGGCCCGATGAAAGCACTCCGGGTAAAGGCAAATTCGCCGATGACAATAGCAGGAACGCTTTCAGGCGGAAATCAGCAGAAAGTCGTGCTCGGGAAATGGCTTTTGACCGACCCGAAGGTTCTGTTTCTCGACGAGCCGACCCGCGGCATCGACGTAGGAGCAAAACAGGAGATCTATGCTGAGATCAACAAACTTGCCGAAGACGGTCTCGCGATAGTTCTGGTCTCTTCGGAGCTGCCAGAAGTGCTTGGCCTATCGGATCGGGTAATAGTCTTGCATGAAGGGCGAATCACAGGAGAGTTCACAAAGTCGGAAGCGACGCCTGAAAAGGTGATGGCCGCCGCAACCGGCGGCTATGAACAGCAAACCAATGGCTGAAACTGAAAGACCAAAGATCGACACATCATCGCTAAGGGCGTACATAATGATCGCGGTGCTTGCGATCATCTGGATGTATTTCCATTGGGCGACCGATTCGATCTTCTTGACCCCTCGAAACCTCTCTAATCTAATGACCCAGATGTCGGTTACCGGCATCCTTGCCGTCGGGATGCTGATGCTGATCGTCTCGGCAAATATCGACCTTTCGGTCGGGTCGGTGCTCGGCTTTGCCGGCGGGATAGCGGCGTATTCGCTGACAACGCTCGGTCACGGCCTTCCGGCATCTATCTTGTTCGCCGTTATCGTCGGCATAGCGATCGGCGTATTTCAGGGTTCGCTGACCGCTTATCTTAACATTCCCGCATTTATTGTTACGCTGGGTGGATTGCTCGCCTGGCGCGGTGCCGTAAAATGGCTGATCGGCGGCAATACGGTCCCGATCTCAGACGATACGTTCAAGTCGATCGGACAAGGCAACCTGCAGACGAGCGTTGGGTGGATACTCGCCGGCCTGGCGATCGCATTTGTGATCGTTCTGGCTTACAGGAGTGCAAGGTCGGTCAAAGAGTATGGCCTCGGCGAAGCCAATTATGGGGCAGCAATGCTGAAAGCCGTGGTACCTATCGGCGGTATTGTTGCCTTTATATGGGTCATGAACTCATATCAGGGTGTGCCGATACCGGTTTTGATATTCGTCGCGGTAGCATTGCTCGGGGCTTTTATCACCACATCTACGACCTTCGGCCGATACCTTTACGCGATCGGCGGAAATTCAGAAGCGGCGAGGCTTTCGGGCATCAATATCAAGCTGAACGTGATCAAAGTGTATGCGATCCTCGGTGCATTCACGGGTATCGCCGCATTGATCTTTACCGGGCGTGTCGGCAGTGCTGCGCCCGACGCTGGCGTTCTGAAAGAGCTTGACGCGATCGCTGCTTGCGTCATCGGCGGAGCCTCGTTGATGGGCGGCCGCGGTACGGTCTTTGGAGCGTGCCTCGGAGCACTCATAATGGCCAGCCTCGATAACGGTATGTCGCTTCTCAACGTCCGCGATTTCATGCAGGACATAATCAAAGGCTCGATACTCGTTGCGGCGGTCGGGTTAGATATGTTCGGGCGTAAACAGGGCTAAGGTCAACCGCCGATAAAACTCATCGTTCGTTCGGGTTGAACGAAATCGGCGTCGTTGATACGGTGGCGGGCTTCCTTCTTTATCACGGCGGCTTTGATAAAGTCGATCAGCTCTTCACGCCCCGCTCCGCTGCGAAGGCATCCGGCCAGGTCATACTCGACCGTTGAAAAAAGACACGTGCGGATCTGGCCGTCAGCAGTCAGCCGGATCCGTGAGCACGCCCCGCAAAACATCTCGGTTACCGGCGCGATTATTCCGATCTCGCCCGGTGCATCATCCGCAAAGCGAAAATTCCATGACGTAGATGTGCCGCGTGTTTTTGAATCGAGTCTCAGAGGGAACACCGCATCGATGGCCTCGCGTATCTCTTTGCCTGAAACTACTTTGCTCCGATCCCAGTCGTGTCCGGAATCGAGCGGCATATATTCAATGAACCTCATGCTTACGTCTTTTGTCCGTGCGAACCGTGCCAGATCGACGATCTCGTCATCGTTGCGGCCGCGGACAATGACGGCGTTGACCTTGACCGGCTCGAAGCCGATCTGTTTTGCTGTCGCGATCGACTCGAGCACCCGATCAAGAGAATCCGAACCGGTTATTTCGGCAAAGCGTTCGGGTCGAAGGCTGTCTATGCTTATCGTCACCCGATCGAGGCCGGCCGATCTGAGCGGCTGAGCGTGGCGTGCGAAATCGTGACCATTTGTTGTGAGAGCGATGTCTTTAAGCCGGGGTCTTAATCGTGTGAGTTTTTCGACCAGGACCGGGACGTCTCGGCGAATAAGGGGTTCTCCGCCGGTAAGCCGTATCTTTTCGATCCCCAGAGAGACGAATATTTCCGAAAGAAATTCGAGTTCCTCGAATGACAGGAGCGTCTCTTTTTTTGCCCACGACGGCTCACCGTGAGGCAGGCAATAAAAACACTTGAAATTACAGCGGTCGGTCAGCGAGATGCGGAGGTCGCGGATCGTCCGGTTGTGTGCGTCGCGGAGCATTTACCACATGATAACGCAATTAAGCAGCGAAACTCTCTATTGCCTATAGGTTTCCCCGATCCGTTTTAACTGCGAGAGCAGCTGCGAGGCTTCCGGATGCGGCACCTTCGATACGATGGTGAGCATTTCGCCGAGCATCTTTACCAGCTCGGCCCGTTCCGACGCCTCGGCCGGCCCGGTATGCATCTCGTTTTTGCCAAGATCTGCAACTGTTGATTCCAGGCCGCTTATCAATTCCCTTAACGCCTGCTTGCTATATTTCCCGTTCGGATAACGGCTCAAATATTCAATATCGGTCGTTCGGATCACATAAAGATAACAATTCAGATAGCCTTCGCATTCGCCGGGCAACGGATTTCTTGCCGCCGCCCATGCGATCTCGTCGGCAATCGGCAGATGCTTGTATTTTTCACTGAGCGACCAGAAGAGCCTGGACTGAACGTAGTATTCGGCGGACGGCTCACTGTAAACGATATTCGTTTCGTTTTTCTTCAAGAATGACCGATGCGGCTCACGATCTTGCCTGTTCATCGTGATCTTTTTCAATGCCGCCTGAAGGTCGAGCAGGCGTTTGAATTCGGCCCTAGCCTGACTCGTCGTACCGGCAATCGGCGAAGTCGCATTCTGCGCGGCTGCAGATTCGGCCGACACCCCAAAGACAGCGGCAGCCGTAATGGCGGCAAAGTACGAGAGTAGTTGATATGAGAATTTCATTGTTCGATTGCTCATAGGTTCAGATCACAGACGTCGTTTCTTGAGGTGTTTTGCATTTCTCTTGAGTCCTGACAACTTTGTGCGTTTCATCGCGCTTCTTCGAAAGCGGTCGACATATTCATCGTGCGACATATCTGCGATCGAATCGAGATCGAGCGATGTTTCACCGTATCTGGGTTCGAACGCCGATTCGTTCGACGGCTTCTCGAACCGGTTCCATGGGCATACTTCCTGGCAAATATCACATCCGTAAAGCCACCCGTCAAGATGCGGTACGATCGCATCGGGGAGCTCTTCGTCGCGCAGCTCGATCGTCGCGTAGGATATGCACTTTCGCGAATCGACGACGTACGGATCGACGATCGCTTTGGTCGGGCAGGCATCGATGCATGCGGTGCATGAGCCGCAATGATCAGGAACGAGATCGGTATCGGCTTCGAGTTCGACATCGAGCAGCAATTCGCCAATGAAGATCCACGAGCCGACCTCGGTCGTAATGACATTTGAGTGTTTTCCGAGCCACCCGATGCCGGCCCTTACAGCCCACGCCTTGTCCATCATCGGTGCCGTATCGACGCAGATCTTTCCCTTTGCGCCCGGAACTTCGGACACAATGAGATCAAGCAGCTTGCGCAGCCTTTCGCCGATCACCTCGTGGTAATCGTCGCCCCAGGCATATCGTGATATTTTTCCTTTATTTCCCTCGGATATATGTTCGTAGGGCGTGTAGTAGTTGAGAGCTACGACCACCACGGAACGGGCCTCCGGAAATATCGTACGAGGATCGGTTCGCCTTTCCGGTTCACGCTCGAGCCATTTCATCTCGCCGTGAAAACCGCCCGCGAGCCAGTTCATAAAGCGCGCTCCTTCAACGTCAAGCGGTTCCGCTTTTGCGATCCCGACGATATCAAATCCTAATTCAGCCGCTGCGGCCTTGATCATTTGCGATAGACTGCTCATCTGTGAAACGAAGTTCAATACAAGCGACCCCCGGACATACTGCCAAAAAAAGGCCGGACAGCGTTAACCGTCCGGCCGATCAGAATCAAACAATTCGAACCATCAGAAGTTGAGTTTGAAACCGAACTGGAATTGCCTCGGATCGAACGCAGATGTCGATTGGCTCAAATACTTCGAACCTTTCTTCTGGCCGACGGCATTCACGACCTGATAGAACGGGTTCGCGGCGGCCTCATTAAAGCGATTGAAGAGATTGAACCCTTCCGCAATGAGGTCGATGCTGACTCGTTCGCCGATCCGGAACTTTCGGGTAATGCGCATATCGACCGAAAAGAAGTTGCCGGTGATCCCCATGTTACGGCCAAGATTGCCGTTTGCGGGGAAGATGCCGGTCTGACAATTGGCATCGACGGCCGTCTGACAGAGTGTCCCGTCAGGACGTACCGTCGGACGTTCGTTGGTGCTCTGAAAATCGCCATTTGCGTCGCCGACCGCGAGGATGTTGAATGGACGGCCCGAACCGTATTCAACGATCGGGGCGAACTGGAATCCCTGAACGAATTTCTGAAATCCGTTGCCATTCCTCCACGAATCAGGTGCACTGAAAATACCGCTGAAAACAAAGCGGTGACGCTGGTCGAAAAGCGAATCGGCACGTTCGGCCCTGAAGTTAAGGTTATCCTGCGGCTTCAGGAGCGTCTGCAGATCTGACGAGTCGTCGATCGAATGTGACCAGGTGTACGTAGCAAAGAACTGCATGTTGTTGGAAAATCGCTTCTTCCATTCCAGATTCAGTGCGTTGTACGACGAATTGCCGTCTGACATCTGCGCGTTCACGTCGGCGTAAGCGTTGAGCGGTCCCGGCGTTCGAACGGTACCAGCAAGCAGTGAATCGAACGTCGCTTTGTTGACCGCGCCGCTAGTTACGCTCGAAACAAAGAAGTAGTTTGGTCCGAGCCGACGGAAGAAATTCGCCGCGATCGGGCTAACGATCCGTTGGCCTGTCGTATTGTTTACCGCGATGAGGCCCGGAACGACAACAGTAAACAATGCATTCGACGCTGTCGGCATCGGGAAGAAGGCCGCAGTCGAGAGGTTTGTCGGGAAGCAGCTCGGTGCCGTAGGGGTCGCCGTCGTGCAGCCCGCGAAGGCCGGGTTGTTTACCGCGAACCGACGGAAGTTCTCGCGGAGTGCATCGGTATTTACATTGTTCACATCCTGCGGATGGGCAAGGTGCCGTGCGTTAACGGTTATATAACTCGCCGATATCGCCATGTCTTTCCCGATCATCTGCTCGATCCCGAGGTTGCCCTGCAATGCGTAAGGAAACTCGAAATCCTTCGAAACGTGGAGCGTGAACGGCAGGATCGGGCCGAATCCGGTAAACGTGCTCGAATCGAACCGCTGCTGACCGAAAAGATAACGGGCAGATGTCGCGACATTTGGTGTAACGGTCGCACCGCAGATCGTCGGGACCGAGCCCTGCACACCGCAAACAGTTCCATGAAAGACCTGAAATGCGTTGAACAGACCGGTCGGGGAAGGGCCGCCGATCGGAAGAAGGGTCGCCTGCTGTTGCTGCGAGCCATCTGCAATATCCGAGTTGAAAGCAACAGCGAGAAGCGGATGGTCATAAAACATTCCGCCCGCCGCTCGGAGCACTGTCTTTCCGTTGCCAAAAAGATCCCATGCCATACCGAGCCGCGGTGCCCAGTTGTCGGTGTCACGCGGGAAACCTTGAGTAACATTCAGGATGTCTTGCGCGGCCTGGACGTCGGCTGCCGTAAGCGTGATGCCAGTTAGCGGGTCTCTGAACGGGACGGGTGCAAACTCGTCCGTGAACTCAATGTCGTAACGAATGCCGTAGTTGAGCGTAAAGTTACGAAAGACCTTCCACGTATCCTGAGCGAAGAAAGCGATCGGCTTGTTCTTTATCGCACTATTCGGGTCGCCGAATCCCTGAATGAATACGCTCGGGAAACCCAGACCGTATGCCTGATTCGGGGTGAACGCCGGCCCGGTGCAGCCCGATATCAAACCGCTGCAGGATTGCTGACTGAAATTGAAAAGGCCGGGGAAATTAAGCTCGAAGACGGCTTTGACATCGATGAAATTAAAGTCGGCACCGAACTTGAAAAGATGGCTGCCGACCGCCCAGGTGAGATTGTCGCGAAGCTGGAATCGTTCTTCAACGCGATCGACCGGCGAGAACGGATTGGAACCGATAAAGCCCGTACCGGCGATCTGGTGGGCAACGCTCGGAACCTGAGAATCGAACTTTGCAGCACGACGGCCGAAGTTGAAATAGGCCTCGTTGATGACGTTGCGGGGCAGAATGCTCGAAAGTGATGCCGCGAACGATACGTCCTCAAGCTGCTGAATTCCGGTTCGTGAATAATCGTTCTGACCGAGCGTCTGGTTCTGTGATTCGTCCTGAATTCCGTTTATCTTGCTCGGGTTATAGCTGAACCGAAGCGAGAGCTGCTGTCCCTGAGAAATAAGGTGGTCAAGACGCAGCGACGTGTATGTCGATGCTTCTGAGATCGGGAAAATGCGGCGAAGCTGGTTCAACGGACGAAACGCGATCAACTCGCCATTCGCATTACGTGTAAGCGGCACCGGTGTGCCCGAAAGCAGAAAACGGCCGCCGACGACGGAACCCTGGGGAACGCCGATACCCGGCAGGAAGTTTACCAGCGAGCTTGCGCCGTTAAGCGCGGTCTGCGTTCCGATCGAAGCGAAATGAGCGTACGCAACGGCGCGTTGGATGCGGGCTGCGTCCCCGCTCGAGACCTCGGTCTGCAGAAAAGATACCTGCGCTGCGGTCAAGCCCGTAAACGCCTGGCCATTCGGAATTATTGTTGTCGGGAATGTAAAGCTGCCTGTGGCACCCGCGATCAGGTCGCTTGTGAAAAAGCCGGATTCCTGCCTTCGACGCTGTTCGAAGGACCCGAAAAAGAACGTCCGCTCTTTGACCAAAGGGCCGCCGAACGTCGCACCGTATTGGACACGCGTATATGGCGGGCGCTTATTCGGATCGCCGTCGATCACAGGGGCGAAAGCGTTTCGCGACTGGATCGATTTGTGACGGAGAAATCCAAAGATATTGCCTCTGAATTCGTTCGTTCCGCCCTTCGTTACCACGTTGACGATGCCGCCGGTCGCACGGCCAAACTCAGGCATATATGAGTTGGTGGTGACCTGATACTCCTGCACGGCCTCCTGCGAAACCGTCGATCGTGCCGCGTTGATCGAATTGTCGGTGAAATCTGCACCGTCCACCTGAACGAGGGTCGAGCGGCCGCGTTGGCCCCCGATGTTAAGTCCGGATGTTGGAGCCGGACCGACCGCCTTACCGTTATCGCGTCCTACCGTCGAGATGGTCAGGGCAAATCCGGTCGCGCTTCGCTCGTTGATGGGAAGATTTTCGATGCGGGTCTGGTCGATGGTCGTTGATACCGTCGTTTTGGTTGTTTCTATCAGCTCGACCGATTCGCCGGTGACCGTGACCGTAACGTCCTGGGCACCGACCTCCATCGTGATCCGCAATTCCGCGCTTTGCCCGACCGTAAGCCGTACCGGCGATATCGAAACCTTCTTAAAGGTCGCAGCTTCGGCCGTTACCTCATATTCGCCCGGCGGGAGTGCGATAAACCGATAACTGCCGTCGGAGCCGGACGTAGTTGATCGCGATATCCCGGTGCCGGCATTGCGTGCCGAAACATTAGCGCCCGGTATGACAGCACCGTTCTGGTCGACGACCGTGCCAACGAGGTCGGCTGCGCTGGCCTGAGCTTGGGCCAACGCCGATCCTACGCCGACGAATAAGAACATCGCTACTGTGATGAACTTTTCGACGAATTTGGGGATGGTTATAGAAACTGCTCTCATTAGATAAAATCTCCTTTGCGGTTTGAATCGATTCCGGTAACTGCCGAGGGCTTTCAGCATCAGAATGCCGACGTGAGAAAAGGGTTGATCCCGAGCCCGAAACTTCCAGTTAATTCAATTAATTTCGACAGGTTGCAGAATTGCTAAGATTTGCTTTGATGTTTGTATCGCAAATTCAGCCGTAAGGCAAGCAAAATCGTCAATTTATCGGTGTCGGGCCGCTATTTTCTGCTGAGTGAAAATCCCTGTCTCGTAGCCCGAGCAAATGTTCTCATTACGGTCTGCGAATGAAAAAGCGAGAAGATCGAGAACGATGCGATCCCGGGAACAAATGCTGCCCGTCGGAGCAGCGACGACGTCCGAAGACGTCCGTAGAATCTTTTCGCATACCGGACCGTATACGCGTTTACGGCCGAGAGGGTTTCGAGGTCGCTTTCTATTAGGCAGTCGGAAAGTACTCGCGAGCTCTCAAGTGCCAGGAGCATTCCGCTCCCGGTGAACGGATCGATAAATGCAGCGGCATCGCCGACCGAAAACAGATTCTGGTGGCCGATCGTGTTTCGCGAACCGAACGAATCGACAGCGACCGCAAGCCGGTCACCTACCGGGTCGGCGTTCGAAAGCGTCGCCTGAGCACGCCGGTTCCGAAAAACTGCCTCGGTCAGGATCCGATTCTGGTCTGCACCTAATGACCGGACCCTCTCAGAGGTCATGATGAAGCAATGATTGGCGAGGCCGTTCTCAATATACGTGACGCCGCCGTAGCCGCCGGGGAAGAAATATATCTCGCAGGTTCCCGGAGTGATCTTTGCTCCCCGAACGTGCTGCTTGAAGCCAACAAATCCCGGCTGTTTCGCTTGCCGGGTCTTCGAAGCCTTATCTGCTTTCTTTGCCGAAAGTTTAGACAGCGTGCCGGCACGTCCGGTCGCATCGATAAAGATCGAACCTTCGATCTGCGATAGTCCGCTTTCGTTTCGAACCCGTAGAGACGAGATGCCGCTCGCTCCGAGTTCCACACCGATCACCGCGGTCTCCGTCAGCACTCTTACACCGGCCGATCGGGCACGTTCGAGCAGGATGTCGTCCATACGAGCCCTGCTCAGGCTCAGCGCATTGCCCCCGAAGAAATCGCTTTGAATACCAACGCTGCGGCCGCTCGCTGTGTAGAACCGTGTTTCCTTGATCGATTGACCGCCAGAACTCAGCATCGCATCGCCGACACCGATCTCGCGAAAATGCCCGATACACTCCGGTGAGATGAATTCCCCGCAGAGTTTATGACGCGGGAATCGTTCGCGTTCGATGATCGTGACCGAATGGCCGGCATCGGCAAGGCGTATCGCCACACTCGACCCCGCCGGGCCCGCGCCCACCACGACGATCTCTTTGCGCGTGTTTCCCATTGTTGTTTGCCTGGTCATCGTGCACCGGTCTCGTTATTATAACAGTGATCTGATCTGAAATCGCCGCCAAGGGCAAGGTGCACTCTTAGACATCAATATTATCCAATGCAGATGATACCGCTCTCGATACCGACCCCGTTCTATGTCGGCGATGTGAACGTATACCTGATCAAGGAAGATCCGGTCACCCTAATCGACGTCGGACCAAAGACCAGACAAGCGTCCGAAACGTTGAGGCTGCGTCTTGCCGAAAACGGGATAGCGTTTTCAGATATCCGCCGTATCGTACTGACGCATGCCCATGAGGATCACTGCGGTCTGGCAAAACAGGTCCGAGACGAAGCAAAGGATGCCGAGGTATTGATCCATAATTGGGAGACCGGACATCTTTTTGGTCGGCTGGCGCGTGAGGAGCATCGCCGGTTGTTGGTGCGCTCGGGGGTTCCGGAGGCGGTAATCGAAGATATGCGGCTTCTCTATGAAGAGATATCGCTTCTGACCGATTCGCTTGAGCACGGCGAACTGACCGATCTGACCGACAACATGGAACTGGAGTTCGAGACTGGTTCGCTTCGCGTTCTCCACACGCCCGGACATACGCCGGGTTCTTGTTCATTTGTGCGCGAGGCCAACCGGACATTGGTCTGCGGCGATTGTGTCCTCAAACGGATCACTCCAAATCCGATGCTGTCGCCTGATCCGGTCGATCCTGACCGCCGTTTTGCGTCGCTTGCTGAATATCTCGTCAGCCTGGCAAAGCTGCGGGCCCAAAAGCCAACTCTGACGCATGGCGGACACGGCGAGCCGGTAACCGATTTTGAAGAGATCTTTAATCGATACGTTCGGGCGATAGACGACCGTCAGAAACGGGTTGCCGGTCTTGTCGACCATCGCGGCGTAACTGCCTTTGAGGTTGCGCAACGGCTCTTTCCAAATTCGTTCGACCACGACGTACACCGCTTTCTCGCGATCTCAGAGGCGGTTGCTCATCTCGACTACGCAGAGGCAAATGGCCGCGTCGAATTGGAGGTAAAGAACGGGGTTGAGTTCTATCGGAATTGACCTTGTTTGAATGCTCATTTGGGTCGCGCATCTCAACGCATGAGACGGCTTCCGGCGACCTGCCCGATCTTTTCGGTCACCTTCGTAACACCTTCGAAGCCGGGCAATTGCTGTACCCGCTGCGTGACCGCCCGATCCAAAACGGCTAGTGCGTCGTCTTCACCAAACAAGACCGAAACGACCCGCTTGGTCCTTTCTTTCCGCAGCGAGCCCTGGCCAACGGGATAATAGAAATGCTCGATCACACGGCGGGCAAGTCGTTGGGCACTGTCGTTTTTTCTTAACTCCAGACGGGCAACGCTCCAATAAAATTGCGTATGTGCAGATTCCTCACGGATTATCGCCTTTAGAATTCCGGTCAGTATCGGATGGTCAGCGATCTCGATCATCCGGCGGTATGCCTGCGCCGTTGTCATTTCATGAACCGCACCGAAGGTCATATGCGTCGCCGTAAATCGATGCCCGATCAGATTGGTCAGCGACGTAAGCAGATAAGTGTTCACATGATAGAACTTCGATACGGCACGTCTGACGCCTGATGCCCAATCCGTTTCGGTCTTATGGCCAAGTTCGTTCAGAAATCGATTCAACACCTCGCCGTGGGTGACTTCCTCGATGCCCCAACGCTCCATGAATTTGGAGATCACAGGATCGCGGCCGGTCGGCGTCCGTTTCAATTCCTGCCAATACATATCGGTGAGCGTTTCGACGTCGCGCATGTAGAGCAGTACGGGTATCAATCTCTCATCGAACGGATGATCACGAACCTTGCCCCATTCGACGTTATCGATGAATTCGTCGGAAAGGGCTCGTTCCTGCCTATCGTACCAATCCAAGACCTCTTGTTTCGATTCGAACATCATAATTCGGACGATGAACTTTGTTGTGTTTTCTGGTGATCGACGGGCCTTTGCGAGATGGTTTGCCGCGATCAGTTTAACAATGGGCCGATATTCGCTATTCTAATAGCTCAAGACTAAGATCAAGTTGAGCGTAAATGTTACATTACCCATTATGGCGAAGCTAATAATTATTATCCTTACTTTGATTATATCGCAATTCGTACCGGCAGCGGCACAGTCTCCGAGTCTTGCCGTCGCGGGTGAAAAGCGGCTCAAGAATATCAAACAACTGACGTTTGGCGGTGAAAATGCCGAGGCGTATTTCTCATCGAATGGCAAGCAGCTGATCTTTCAATCGAAACGCGACGGCCACCGATGCGATCGGATCTACTCGATGAATATCGACGGTACCGCGACGCGGCAGATCTCGAACGGCGAAGGCCGTACGACCTGCGCTTATTATTTCAAAGGCGGAAAGCGTGTGATCTATGCATCGACACAGAGCGGAGGAAAAGACTGCCCGCCCGACCCCGACCGTTCGCAAGGCTACGTTTGGCCAGTCTACGGTGACTATGAACTTCACACCGCAAAGGCCGACGGCACGGACATCAAGCGTCTTACCAATGTTCCCGGATACGATGCCGAAGCGACCGTTTCCCCTGATGGCAAAAAGATCGTATTTACATCCGAGCGCGACGGCGATCTTGACCTCTATTCAATGGATGTGGATGGCAGGAATGTAAAGCGCTTGACCAACGAGATCGGGTACGACGGCGGCGCATTCTATTCGCCGGATTCGAAAATGATCGTATACCGGCGTTCGAGCCCGAAGACCGAGGCCGAGATCGCACGTTACAAGGACCTGCTTGCGAAGAAGCTGGTCGTCCCGACCGTGTTCGAGATCTGGGTGATGAACGCAGACGGATCGAACAAGCGTCAGGTAACAAATCTCGGGTCAGCGTCATTTGCTCCGTTCTTTACGCCCGACGGCAAAAAGATAATCTTTTGCACCAACTATTTCGACCCGAACAGGACTGACCGACGTCGCCAGCCAAATTTCGATCTGGCGTTAATAAATCTCGACGGCACCGGAATCGAGCGCGTTACTTTTAACGAGACGTTCGACGGGTTTCCGATCTTCTCGCCGGATGGCAAAAAGCTCGTATTTGCCTCGAACCGAAATACGGCCAAAGTGGGCGACACAAATGTCTTCATCGCGGACTGGGTAAATTAGCCGCCGCATTAAGGCCGGGGTTCCGGATCGCGGGCGTATTCGGTCCTGAATCACTTACCGGAAGAAGTTTACCGGACGCCGATGTCCCGGAATTCGTGTCTATGCGACGCACCAACGCCTTACTTCTTCTTATCTACACGTTTGCCATGTTGATCGCGGCCGTCGCTTGCGGCGGCTCAAGATCAGCCTCGCCGTCGAACGCATCGAACAAACCAGCCGCATCGCCGCAGGCAACACAATTGCCGAAGCCGAAAAACGGCGATTATCCGGGCAAAGGAACCGTCACTAAGATCAACGCCGATCTCGGTTCTGTCGAGATGGATCATGACGACATTCCCGGCATTATGCCTCCGATGCGGATGGAGTTTTTCGTTTCGGATAAAAAACTGCTTGACGGACTTAAGGTCGGCGATGCGGTCGATTTCACCCTCAGATATACCGACGGCCAGGAGATCATCGTCGCGATCGCACGAATAAGATGAGCAGCATTTCGTTTTGCAAGTTTCACGGTTTCGGCAATGACTACATAGTCATTGAAAAAGCAGCGATCGCCGAAGACAATGAACTTTCCGAATTGGCCATCGGCATCTGCAACCGACACACGGGCGCCGGTGCAGACGGCATCGCCGTCATCGAACGAACACCCGACAGCGATGCTGATTTCTTTTGCGAGATCGTTAATCCGGATGGCAGCGTTGCCGGGTTTTCAGGGAACGGGACACGCTGCGCCGTCTCGTACATTTACTTCAAACAGCTCTGGAGTTTGCCGGTGCTTCGACTGAAAACCCGCAGCGGCAACAAGCGATTTCGCCTGATCGACGAGGAATCACCGGGCCACTATCGATTTGAGGCCGAGATCGGCGAACCAAAGTTCGCGAGCCGGGATGTTCCCGTCCTTACATCTGAACCGCTTGAATCCGTGATCGATCTTTCAGTCACGGCCGCTGGTAGGGAATTCAGGATGTCTTGCGTTAATGTCGGCAACCCTGTTGCGATCACATTCGTCGACGATCTTGATCTTGATTGGCGTAAATATGGAAAGGCGTTGGAAACCCATCCGGTCTTTCCGTCGAAAGCGAATATCGTTTTTGTGAAGGTTATCGACCGCGAGAACATTGAGATCAGGATCTGGGAACGCGCCGCTGGCGAGACGTCATCATCAGGCACGTGCTCGAGCGGAGCAGCGGTCCTATCGGCATTCACTGGCCGTACCGGCAAGAACCTCGCGGTTCACGCGGTCGGCGGCACCACCGACTTCGTGTGGCGTGACGATGGCGAGATGCTCATCACGGGCCGCGCGGACATCGCCTACACCGGCGAGTGGCCGGCACCTTGAAGGATCTCGGCGACGGCCTTTTGCCTGAAGTCGAAAATGTGATCAAGCTCGCGGCGAACGATAAAATGAGAAAGGTCCCCAAGCGGTTCGAGCGGAAGGCGATAGCGCACTTCGTCCTCGATCAGCGTCCGTTCCGCCGATATTTCTGTGAACGTGTGCGTATGGATCCACTGTTTATACGGCCCGATCAATTGTTGGTCGACGAAGCGGAAAGGCGGCTCCCACACCGAAATCTCGGTGCGCCATTTCATAGGCAGGCCGCGCATCTTTAGCTTGTAGTCGATCAACGCACCCTGCCTGATATCGATCGGCTGCGGTGTAATGATATGAAAATTGAGTTCCGGAGGCGTTATCCGCTCAAGGTTCCCGGCGTCGGCAAAAAAGACAAAGACGTCGCCACGCGGCAGCTCGATCGTTAGTTCCCGTTTCAAAATGTGCTCGGCCATAATAGGATCTCGAAAGTAACTTCGAAATTTCCAGTTCGCGCACAGTGCCGGTTTGGATGCCGAACTTGATCAGAAGATGGCAAGTAATGGCTGCCCATAAACAGCCTGAATAAAGACAGCAGTGAATGCACCGGCATAAACGACGGCAAAGGCCGCTGTTGCAAGAGTGGCAGTTGCGGGACTGTAACGCTGGTAGATCGCGGCGAAAAGCGGTATCGCCTGCAGCCCGTGCAGCCCGATAAAATGAGCCGCCCTCAGATCGCCGCCCTCGGTTGACCAATTTACCAGCGGCAATCCGGCACCGCCGTCGGGCACACCGACCGCGTGGCCCATTTGGGACGACATATACGCTCCCTGAAGACTTCCCAGGAGCATTACAACGAGCCCGAGTCGCAAGCCGAGCACGACGGCCGCCGGCAGTTGGACCTCGCTCCTGAAATACAGATAAGCCACGTAGAACATAATGACGGTCAGGATCGCTATCGCCGTACCCATTGCGGCGAAAAGAGCACCATTGAAAGCGCTCGATGTATTGAAGTGCGACGTTTCGCCTCGAAGCGGCTGCCCTGCGATCACAGCCATCTCAATTACAAAGATCGCGATGATCATCCATGCGATCTTGTTAAGCGGCCCGGCTCCGGTTGGAAGTAAGTCGAAGTACAGGGCGATCGTCCAAAGAAATATCGCTATCGAAATAAAGAACTTCATCGGCTTTATCCAACGGTTGATCCCGAGAATTTCGGTCGCGTCGGCAAATATCAGAACCGCCGTGATCGCAAACAACGCGAACGACACCGTACCGGCGATCATCAACGGCCGTTGAGTTTCGAACAATCGCGCTATCATTTCTCACCTCTCTTTTTCAGTGCGAACCGCAGGCCGGTGTACATCAACAGGCCGATCGGGCCAAGCATGAACGTAAAGAACAAACACGGTATCAAGAACCAATGAGAGATACCTTGTTCCTCGGCGTCACGAACCTCCCAAATACCGACGAAGAGGTCGAAAGCAAGGTAGTGTATCCAGCCTGCAAGCACGGCCCATTCATTGGTGAAGAGTCTCATCACATCGGCAAGCGACCCGAATCCGCCCTCTGCCGATCCGAAGAATGTAACGACAAGGACCAGATAGGCCGCCGACAGCAGTATCGGTATCGCGCCCGAGACGACAACCACACGCGTGAATTTCCATTTCGGCGCGGCTGCAATGAGTATCCAGCTGAATAATGCGGTTGTGTTCGCTACTGAAAAGATCGTTTCTGCATTCATCTGTATTAGCTCCTAAATTGGCCTGAGCGCTTACTTAACAGTGTTAAGCAGCGGTCAAAAAAAATTAACGTGCGGCGCCGGCGATCATTGTCTGAATCGTATTCTCGATCAGCCTCTTTCGGGCGACGAACGGAAAGTGCCGCTGTGTTATCAAAAGCGATGTGATCCCGTGCAGCCCGGCCCAAAGCGACTGGCTGATCAGCTCGACGTCGCCGGTACGGAAACGTCCGCTGTCGATGCATCTCGACACCGCCTCGCGAAGCGTTTCGAAGGCGAGCTTTCCATTCGAGCTTTCAAAGCTTACTTTCATTTCTTTTGGTGAAGTGGTCCCGAAGAGCAAAAGATAGTGGCTAGGGTGCCTGAGTCCGAAGTTTATGTATTCGGCCATGCCCGCGTGAAGGCCTTCGATCGGGTCGGCCGACCTTCTATTGATCGCGGTGATCTTGCGCGTTAGCTCGCCAAATGTCTGCTCGCAGATCTGCGTCATAAGGTCGGCCTTATCGTCAAAATAAAGATAGATCGTTGTCGCCGAATAGCCGATGCGGTCCGCGATCCTTCGCATGGAAACACGTTCGTATCCTTCGTTGACAAACAATTCGCGAGCCGCATCCATGATCTCCTGCCGCAAACTCTCTCTCGCATTTTCTCTTTTGCTTTTCGACGGCATTGTACTTAACAGTGTTAACAAACTAAACGGTGTTAAGTTAACTCAGCGCAACATTCAATGTCAAGCGCTAATTTTGGATCAGTTCTTGCCCTTCAGATATTGCTGCGGGATCGGATTGTCCGGGGTCTCGGCCTGCCAGAAGATCGTGAGGACCCACCAACGTTTACCGTCATTAACGAGTTGGAAACTATTGATGCCGCGCAGGAACGGTTCTTTGTCGGTCTTGCTCCGAAACGCGTGATACGTTGAAAATACCTGGGCGATGTTGCCATACTGATCGACCTTGCGCGAGATCTCGCGTTCGTGAAAACCGTTCTTGGCGAAGAACGGCTCGTTTCTCGCAACGTAATCGTCGGGCGTCATCGCCCGCGCAGCAAAGACATTGGTCTGCGGATTCTTTCCGGTCGGGATCAATCGTCCGTCCTTGTGAAAGAGCGACCGAAACCGATCCCAATCGCGAGGCTCACCGGCGTCCCCCGATATGACGTCATAGACCGCCTTCATTATCGCGTCGATGGATGCGACATCAGCCGGTGCGGCTTCTTTTGGTGTAGGTGTTTGGGCCATTGCCGAAAACGACAGAAATGAAAGCGCGACGATCAAGAATGCATGTTTCATTCGATCTCATACGCGATCTGATAAACAAAGTTTCACGGCTTCCCGGATCTTGTGTCGCGGCGGTTCTCGATACGGTCCTGCAGTTCCGCCGGGAATGTCGAAAAGAAGTCAAGGCCGGTCTTTGATTCGATAGTGCGGATAGTCGTTAGATACCGCTCCCAGCGGACGTTCTCGATCCCGGGATCATTTGGCATATCGACGGCGAAAACGCGCATTCTCGGGTCGTTCGCCTCGATCCGTTTACCGCGCGGCACCACGACTATCACCTTCCAGCAATTCGTCGGGACGACGATCTTTCCTTTGAGCGAACCCTGGTCTCCGTAAACGCCCGCAGCCTGATATACGTCGCTTCCGCGCCACGCCTGACCCCGGGCGAACGATTCGAGCTTGTTCCAGGGGTATTGATTCAACGCACCAGACTGAGGAACGATATTCGTCATCAGGAACGTCTCTTCGTTAAGTTCTTTGCTTGCGAATCGGTCCGCACTCGGTACCATGTGGCCTCGGTCAAAACCGCTTCCGGAATAGTCGTAGTATCCGATCCGCTTGAAATTGTCGGGGAGTCGCGGATCGGGCCTGAAATCCGGCCTGGGGATCGAGTCGCCAAGATCCGAGAGCTCCGTTCGCCATGAGACCCAGTTGATCGTTCCGCGACTGTCATTGTAGGAGAACGCAGAGCCATTCCCGAGAATGAGAAAATTGTCCTGATCGGCAGGATCCGTCGTTGCGTTCGATAGATTGCCAAAGGCAAGATGTTCGCTTTCGGAACCATTTGTTCGCGGATTCGGTGAAACTGTTTCTGTCCCAGTTGTGATAGCCGGTCCGGTCGTCACGGCCGGTCTCTGACACGCCGGCACAGCTGAGAAGATCAAAAGCGCGATCGCCAACATCCAGCGATCCGGTATTTTACTGACCTTCGGCATTGAGAAAGATTGTAACAAAACAGACATCTACTTTGAGGCGGCCGTATCTGCCGCAGCATAAAATCGACCGATACCGATGTCGAAGGCGGTCTGAATGCGTTAAAATCAACGTTGTGCCCGACCTAATGCATATACGTGGATCGTCGCGGATCGAGCTGATCGAGTTTTTCGAGGAGCTTGGCGAACCGCGCTACCGTGCCGATCAGGTTTTCCGCGGTTTGCACGATCGGCGGCTGGCCTCATTCGCAGAGATGACGGATCTGCCGAAAGCGCTTCGCGAAAAGCTGGCTGAGACAGCCACTGCGTCAACGCTGACTGTCGAATCCAGCTTCGCGTCGTCCGACGGGACGCGGCGGTTCCTAATGAAAACACACGACGGCTATCCGGTCGAGACGGTCTTTATCCCAACTGAGAACCGCGATACGATCTGCTTTTCTTCGCAATCCGGCTGTCCTTTGAAATGCGATTTTTGTATGACCGCGAAGCTCGGCCTGCTTCGCAACCTTACCGCGGGCGAGATCGTCGAACAGATAACGATCGTGCTCAACGAGGTTTACGGGCCGGGCGTTCCGACACCTCATGGTACGAACCTGGTCGCCATGGGCGAAGGCGAACCGTTCCTGAATTTCGAAGATCTGATAAAGGCACTCGACATTATGTCAGACCCCGCCGGCCTTCATATCGTCCCCGGACGGGTGACTGTCTCGACTGCCGGGATCGTCCCCAGGATATATGAATTTGCAGAGCTCGAGCGGCGGCCGAATCTTGCGATCTCGCTTACTGCCGCCAATGATGAGCTGCGAAATCGGTTGATGCCGATAAACAAACGGTGGCCGATCGCCGATCTGATGGCAGCGGCCCGCTCGTTCGAGAAGAGCCTTAAGAGAGGTGAACGATTTACGTTCGAGTACGTGTTGCTGGGCGGCGTGAATGACAGTGATGCTCACGCGAACGAACTCGCGACGCTTATAAAGCAAAGCAAACTCAGAAAGGTGAAGATCAACCTGATCCCACACAATCCGGCGGAAGGGCTCGATTATTCACCTTCGACAGAAGATCAGGTCAAGAGATTCAAGGAGGTCCTCGAATCGAAAGGCATATCGGCTTATATCAGAACGCCGCGTGGCCGTGATATTTACGCAGCCTGCGGGCAGCTTGCCGCGAAGGCGGCGTAGCGTCTGTATTGGCGATCGATCTGCCTCAGGACATTTGTTCGCTTAATATGGAACTTCTAATTCCCGGATTGATCCTCGTCGCGCTGATGGTATGGGCCTCGACCAAGATCAAGCGAAGCGCCGCTCAGGCTTACGCGGCCGAATCGATCGAGTCCGAGTATTTTGCGATCGAAAAGCCAGACGGTTTGATAGATCTTGCCGAGCGTGAAGATGGGGTTTTATTTTCGGCCCGATCGAAGGATCTTGGCCGCGACGAAGCCGAAGATCTTCATCATGTGGTCGCTAAGATCGAGTTCTTTTCGGGCGAGACATTCGGCGGTATGAAGACAGTGGTGAGCCAACGCGGGGAAAAGATAATGTCCGAAACGCCGTTGACAATCGGCGGTGCCCGATGTTTGGCATTGGAGACTGAGGCGCTCAGCGGAATGGTCAGAACCGCGAAATTCTATCGGTGGATCGAAGCGGTTGACGGCATATTTCAGCTCGCTGTGGTCGTCCTGGCCGATCATCGCGACGAGTATAGCGAGCGGATAGAATCGATGGCGGCGAGTTTCAGGATCAAGAATGTCGAAACCGCACCAGAAGTTTGATCTAACCTACATGATGAATCGAAGTACCTTGTTTCTCATTACGCTTTTTGTCCTTGGTTTTGCAGTGAGCAGGGTGGAGGCTCAGACCGCTGAGATCAGGTTCGAGAAAAATACGGTCGAACGCGGCTCAACGGTCCGAGGCGTGGTAGTTCTCGATTTACCGGAAGGGCTGCACGTCAATTCAAACCGACCTGAAAGTGAGTATCTGATCCCGACCACTGTTGTCGTAAAGGCCTCCGGGATCCGGGCTGGCAAAATTCGCTATCCGAAGGGAAGAGATCGGACGTTCAAATTCTCGTCTGGTGCTTTGAATGTCTACGAAGGCCGCGTCGAGTTTCCGTTCACCCTTACCATTCCAAAACAACTTCGAAACCGCACTATACAGGTATCTGCAAAAGTCGATTTCCAGGCATGTACCGACGAGGTCTGCTACTTACCCGACAGCCGAACCGCGGGGTCATCGATCCGGATTCGCTGATGTCCGTCAAGGGTTCCGGCGCCCGATGACCGAGAGCGATCTTCCGGTCCTGCCATAAAGCTTCTTTTCAACGCGGTAAGAATAGAAAAGATCAGTTCGCTCAATGGTGCAAAATGGCGATGTAAAGATGTTCGCGGGGTCGATTCCTGCATTCGTCAGTTGATCGATATTTGCTCCCTGAAGGTCAACCAATGCGTGTCCCTCGACGGTCGGGGTGAAGTATTTTCCACTTGTGGAAAAATTCTCGGCAAATGCATCGATGACGTCCTTACCGATCTCATACTTCCGCCCGCAAGCCGACGGCCCGATGGCAGCAAACATCGATCCGGGCCTTGCTCCAAACTCACGGGCCAGGCTTTCGACCCCCTTTTTCGCGATCGACTGAGCAGTCCCGCGCCATCCGGCATGAACGGCAGCGAATGCACCCGAGACCGGATCGCCGATCAATATCGGGACGCAGTCGGCGGTTTTGACGCCGATCAGCAGATCAGGCAAGTCGGAAGCCAGCGCATCGAACTTTTGGTCCGTTTCCCGTGCATCGGCATACGACCGAATCACTTTGATCGCGTCGCCGTGAACCTGCCAAACGGTCGATAGAGTATATTCGCCATCAAGGACGGCAAGGAATCGGCGGCGGTTCTCTTCGATGTTCTCGGCCAGGTCCTCGTCATACCCGGCAAGGTTGAGGTCGCTCCCGAGCTGGCCATACGTCTCTGATCGAACATCTGAAACTCCGCCGAGACGCGTCGAAAATCCGTTCACGAAGCCGGCTGATTCAAGCGGCCGGCAAACAAGGACCTTGACGCCATTGTGTTCTCGCCAATAGAACCCAGAGTCTGCTAAAGTCTCATCATCGACCTCCGGATCGTTTTCCATGATAGTCTCGACAGGCATAGACATGATCGAAGTTTATCGTATACGCGATTCCATCGCCAGAACTCCGCGTTTTGCCGAACGTGTTTTTACGCCCGACGAACGGGCATATTGCGAAAGCAAAGGAAAGGCCGCAGATCAATCGTTCGCAGCACGTTTTGCCGCGAAGGAAGCTCTATTCAAGGCTCTTAGGACCGGCTGGCGCGGGAAACTGAAATGGCAGGATGTCGAGGTGGTCAACGACGATCATGGAGCACCTTCGTTCAAGATCACCGGCGAGGCCGAGCGGCTTATGAAAGAAGGCGGTGTGAAACGCATCCACCTCTCGATCTCGCATACGGCGGATCAGGCGATCGCTCAGGTGATCCTGGAAGGCTAACCGATACGTCCCCCCTTCAGATCCTATTTGCCGGCTGTGCCTTGAAAAGAAAAGTAAGCCACCGCGGGATCGTGGTCAGAAAAGCGCTCGGGCCGTAAACCGTCAGCTCGGAACGCCTCGGGAAAATCGGCGTTGACGCGGGCAAACCCAAACCCGTTAACGTGGCTTCGCAGCGACTGAGTTATCAGAATGTGGTCGAGCGTCTGGGCATTGCCGTCGAACGTATATGAATATCGCTGCTTGACGTCGATCAGATCGACCAGGTTGATCAGGTCGGGCTCTACCAGGTCGGGCGAGGCATTGAACACCGCATCTTTCGCCGCCGGAGCACCCTTTATAGTCCCGATCATGTCGAGTATCCCATCGCTGAACTCGTAAGAATTAAAGTCGCCGACAAGGATCACCTTTTCGCCCGCGCGCTGTCTTTCGTTCACCCACTTGGCAAGAAATTCGGCCTGCAGCTTTTTCTTCAGCCTGACGTTGTCCTGCTGGCGCGGATCGTTGTAACCGGAATACGACTTCATATGGTTGACGACGATCGTGAACTGAAATGGCCGCTGAGCGGCGTCGTTGATCGCGACGGTTAGCATGTGGGGCGGCCGGTCGTTCAGGAACACCTCTTCACCGGTTCCCGGATGCTTGTATTTTTCGGCTTTGCCGAACTGTTTATTGTCCAGGATCGTAACTCGGGAGGTCTTGACGAGAAATCCATTGTCGATGCCGCGGCCGTCGTTGCCTTCAAACAGGTAGGCGGCGTACTTCGGATCTGGCAGGCCCGCGGCAACTGAGTCGGCATTGATCTTCTCAGCGAGCTTAGATATTGCATAGATGCCCTCGGCCTCGACGATCCCGATCACATCGGGCTGCTTCATCACATCGCGGATGGCGATCGAGATCTTGTTCAGCCTTCGTTGAAAGGCCTCGGGCGCGACCACATCTTCACGAAATGCCGGGTCATCCTGGTCATCGAAGAAATTCTCGATGTTCATCCCCGCGACCGAAAATTGTCCCGGTTTCGGCACAGGAAGCGGATTCGGCTTGATGGTGCCGGAAAGCTTCGGCCGGTTATCTGCGTCTACGATCAGTGTATTCGTGCGAAATGCGTAGTGCATGACGCCCGTTATCCCGCTAAGTTCGGTGCTGACGGTCACATTGATCGGCCTTGCTCCCGTTTGAGACGACGATTCGATCCGCAGCCTTTCAGGATTCATGTCAAAAAACGGCAGCTTTGGGAATTCGGACTTGAATTTTGCGCGGGCCTTTTCGTCAATGAACAAATACTCGGCAATTTCGAGTCCTGGTTCGCGGAACGGCCGTTTAATTCCTTTCAGCACGCCATAAAAGGTCCCGTTCGATTCCGAGCGTGTGTTCTTTACATCGACCTGCCCGTCGGTCGGCGAAATGACGATCAGTTCATTCGCCTGGACACGCATTCCTTCGTACCTTTCGAGCTGATCGATGGTGTTCGGCTTGAAGTCATCCGTCTTGAGCACGATCGGTTTCGGCAGTTCGTAGCCGGTCGAAATGACGCGAACCTGGTCACGATCGGCCTGAAAGGCGAGCTCGGTGATCGTCAGGCTGTTCGGTTCGTTATTACGCCGAAATTCTTCGACCCTGCCGGTGACCGATACAAGATTGCCGACCAAGGCTTCGGTCGGCGGGTCGGTTCGCGTGAAAACGAAGATCCCTTCCGAGGTATTCGGATCGGCGTCGGCCTTATCATCAGGTGTCTGGACGAAAAATCCGGTCCGAATCCGGGCGGTGACGACGCCAGTGATCCTGACGGCCTGGCCGTCGTATGGCGAAAGGTCCTTATCGCCCTGTATCGCCGCGATCGCCAGGTCGCGCTGAGCGAAGGCAGCAACGTTGAGCGAAAGCAAAAGAAGTACCGCGGCAAAGGCGACACGGTTTGTAAGCTTCTGCGGGCGATATGTGTTCATCATTCTCTATCCCGGCGGCGTTCCATGATCTCCTGTGTGTTTTTTGGGACCTGAGTAAAGAAGTCAAAACCTGTGAGCAGCTCGACCGAATCGACCGTTACCCGAAAATTGCGCCACGGGGCATTGATATCGAGCGGACCCTGGTTAGGGACGACGATGCCGAACACGCGTGTCGACTTATTAACTCGAGCAAGGTCGTCGGTACCGTTCTGAAGAACCAGAACCACCTTCCACGTTACCGAGGGAACGACGATCCGGCCCTGAGCAATAGTACCGGCGTTGCCCGACGGCCCGGTAAAGATGTAGATCTCTTTGCCCTGTGCGGCGAGCGTTCGGCAATACGACTCGAATTCCTCCCACGGGCCCTGATTGTTCGCGCTCAGCTGGGGCACGAAATTGGTCATCAGGAAGGTCGCGGAGTTGTTCGGGACGGAATTCGTCCGGTCACCCGACGGACACATGTGGCCGCGGTCGTAACCCGAGCCCGAGTAATCTGTATCGAGGACCTGATACCAGCCAGCGGGCAGAGCCGGATCGGGCCGGTAATCATCCTGCCGAGGTGTCGTGCCGACCCAAGTGCTGTCCAGCCGCCACGCAACCCAGTTCGGCGTCGCTTTGGAACGGTTGTACGAAAGGGAATACTGAGGCTTAAGCATCAGATAATTGTTCTCATTCGAAATATCAGGGGTGGCGTTGCTCGGGTTACCGAATATCAGCGGATCTTCGCCCGGCAGCGGCGCATTGACGGTGATATTCTGATTGAGATTTACAGTTCTGGCCTGCGCATCCGAGGCAACGGCGGTTATGGCCCGAATACCGCCGACGCTCTCGGGCGGAACGGTCGCGAGAAATGAAAAGACGTTGTCGCCGGGCGTTTGGTCGCCGTTCGTACCGTTGTCAAAGAACGCCTGCGTGCTGGCCCCGCCGATCTGAGAGAGGTCGCCGACGACGGAAATGCCGGTGCTCGGCGGTGTCGTCGCCGGGATGACGGTGACGGTAAGGAGCGTGTTGCCGCCCGGTGAAACGATGTTCGGATTCGCACTTATCGCCGCAAAAAGCGTCGTTCCGCCGCCCGAGCACGGAGCCGGCGCCGATGCTGAATTTCGCGGAGCGGCCGGGATCTGCGATTGAAAATCACTCGAATTGCTGTCGGTATCCTGACAACCGCCGGTCAGTCGCACCTGACTGTTGTTTACGGCCGGAGCTGCTGTGACCGTTCCCTCGACAAAGATGTTCGTCGCCGTTCCCCAGCCGACCGAATCGATGATCGCTCCCGTATTATTGGGCCCGAGGCGAATCGCCAAACCCCCGCCGGTTCCACCCATCGAGACCTGAAGTAATGAAGGATTATAATCGGCGTCCGGCGGCGTCGGCCCGTCGTAGAAGGTTGATGCGATAAGGTAATATCCGCCCGGCGGGATAATGGTCGTCGTTTTCCATGATGCCAGAGGATTTGCTACGTCGTTCGAGCCTGAGGCCGAGCGGTATACGAGCCTGTAACCGTTGAGGTCGATCGGATCGACGCCACGGTTGAAAAGCTCGACGAATTCGTCGTTGGCATTAGTGCTTCCACCGGTCTGAAACTGGCTGATGACGATGTGCGGCGAAACGAACGCTGCTGAACGAGCTCGTGCATCCGGAGAGTTGTTAGAGAGTAGGAAAACGACGGCGAAAAATAAGCCGGCAGATAGGCGAACAAAAAGCTTCATTAAAAATACGTCCTTGATCGATCGGGGAACCGAAAAATGCAAACTAAATGTTTAGCACATTTCCGCCGGCAAATAAATGCGTTCCGGCCGTTGCTGTTCCGCTTAGAGCTTCATATCAGGCGGTTTCGCGAAGTTTGTTACGGAGCGATCCGAGGCGCTTTTCGAGAAAACGCCTGATCGGTTGATTTGTCGTCGTCTCGATCGCTTTCGCGAAATGATCCCGCGATCGCTCGGTTTCGCCGATCGCCGCAAGTAAATGGGCTTTTGTTATGTGGAAGAGATTCAGGCCATCAGACGGGTGAGTCGCTTCAAGCCGGTCAAGCTCTTTCATCGCGTCGACCGGCCCTTTAAGACGTTCAACGACGACGATCCGGTTTAGTTCGGCAACGATAGAGAAGCGGCGGCTTTGAAGTATGTCGTAACACGAAAGGATGCGTTCCCAGTTCGTCGATTCGAGATCAGACGCCAACGAATGGTGTGCGGCGATCTCGGCCTCGAGATGATAATCGGACAGCACGTCGCCGACCGCCGATCGCTTCAATTCAGCGGCTGCCCGGGCAAGCATCGCCGTGTCCCACTGATCTCTGTCCTGCTCAGAAAGGAGCAGCAAGTCGCCGGAATGATCGCTTCGTGTCGACAGGCGTGCGGCTTGGAACAAGAATAGAGAAAGTAACGCGTGAACCTTGGGCTGCCCAGTGACCGGGTGAGAAGCAAGCAGCCCGCAAAGCCGTATAGCCTCGAAACAAAGGTCTTTGCGGACAAGATCATCGCCCGACGAAGCTGTATAACCCTCGTTGAACATGAGGTAAAGCACCTTGAGCGCCGCATCGAGCCTTGGTTCGAGATCGTCAGGACCCGGGATCTCGAAGCGCGTTCCGGATCGGGCAAGTCGTTTTTTCGCACGTGCGAGCATCTTTGCCACGGCTTCCTCGCCGCTGAGAAAGGCTCGTGCGATCTCTGATACGCTGAAGCCGCCGACGGTTTTGAGAGTCAAGGCCACCTGGCTATCAGGGGTGTTTGCCGGATCACAACAGGCAAAGATCATTCGCAATTCGTCCTCACCGAGCTCGCTGGCGAACGTTTCGCGGTTCGGCTCAATTCCCGAAACAAGCGTTTCTGCCAATTCATCTGCCGATAATTCGCGAGCCGAAAAGCGCAGGCGGTCGATGACCTTGTTCTTTGCTACCTGGGTGAGCCATGCGCGTTGATTCTCGGGCATCCCGCTGTAGGGCCAGCGTTTAAGGGCGACGACCATTGCCTCCTGTACGGCATCCTCGACGATCTCAAGATTTGCGATCCCAAACATACGGCATAAAACAGAAACCATCTGCCCGGCGTGATGCCGGAACAGATGGTCCAATGAATTCGAGACACTCGATTCGGCGGTCTGCATATCAGGCCGTCGGTTCGATCTCACGAAGCTCTATGCGGCCGCCGAACTTCAAATGGGGACAACTCGATGCGATCGCCGCAGCCTCGTCATAGTCGGACGCCGAGATCGCAAAATAGCCTCCAATTACCTCTTTGGTCTCCGTGAACGGACCGTCAGTAACGCGAAAATCGCCGTTCCAGCCGCGAAGGTGCTTACCCCCGTCGTCTTTCAATTTTTGTCCGCCGACCAATTTTCCTTCTGCTTCGAGCTTCTGCGACCACGCAACATATTCGCGGATAACGGCCTGTATCTGTTCGGCAGAAAACTGCGAATAATCGGCGGGCTCTTCGTGCAGCAACATCATGAAATCTGGCATTTTTATTCTCCTTTTTTTCGTCAGTTCAATTAAGCATCTCGGTGCTATCACTGACTAGACGATCCGGGGCCATTGAAATGGACATCCGCTGCAAAAAAGTTCTGATAGGAGATAAAGGTGCGACAGCGTCTATGTTCAGGATGGCCCGGGTCATTTCGCAAGCCCTTCCTGAATTTCGCTTGCTCCTCAAAAGGCCCGGCAAGAACGTCGATAAATTGTCGGTTGACTCATTAGGGCGTGACGCCAAGTGCCTCAGCGATCGCTTCATCCGAATCGGCAGATGTGACACCGCCGGGCGATGGCGCCACGTCGTGTCTGACCCATGCGAGCATAGCTCCCATGTTGGTGGCAAGAAATGACAGCTTACGGCCATGCGGATCGGGTTTGATGTTGTCGAGGATCTTATTGATCTGAGCCGAAGCGTCGACCAACTGCGCATCGTGAAAGTCGGACGGCTTTGCGACGAGCATCTTTGCCGTAAAACAACCTCCGCTGCCGTTCTGACAATTGATGTCGGTCCCTTCAATGCTGTATTCGCATTGTCTGCCGGTGCAGCCGGTCATTTCATGAAGTTCTTCCACGTGCGTTTCCCCCAGACTATATTTTTGAAACAGTATATTGGTCGCACATGCGGCGGGCCGCGTCAAATCGCAAGGCGAAGGTCAGTTTATATTCGTCACCATCACTGCATCAGACGATTCGCTGCCACGCGAAAGTACAAGATCACCATTTGACGGTGAAACATCGAAGCGGTAGATCCGATTCGATTCGAAAAACGTCAACTGTCGCGGTTCACCGCCGGCTATCGGTTGACTCCAGATGTTGTCGATGCGGTTGCGGCCGTCGATGTACAGGATCGACTTTCCATCACCCGACCATCGAAAGACCCTCGAGCGCATAACGTGAGGAAGGTTGATGATGCGCTGAAACGCGCCGCCGGATATCGGATATAATGCCATTTGTGTGCTGATGCCGGAACGAGGTTCGCCGTACATGCACGCTATCGTCTTGCCGTCGGGCGATATCTCGGGCCGGGCGCACTCGTCCCTTATCAGAAGGATCGGGTCGCCGCCGTCAACGCTCACCTTCCAGATCGAAGATCTGTTTCCGAGATCCGTGCGCTGATAAATGACCCATTTCCCGTCGGGCGTAAACTCGGGCTCACCTTCGATCCCTTCCTGATTTGTAAGAGACACCTGGTTCTCACCGTTCGAATCCATTTTCCAGATATCGGGCCCGCCCGCGCGCGTCGAGACGAACGCGATCGCTTTTCCGTCGGGCGATACGGCCGGCGAGAAATTGGCCCGGGCATTGAACGTCAACTGCTGACTTCCGTTACGATCCGATATCCAAATGTCTTGAAGTGCGGTTGCTCTGACCGTATGCGCTATTCGTCCGTCAGGCATCCAGGCGACGCCCGACATGCCTTCATCACGGCCAACATTCGCGGTTACGCGTTCGCTGTGATATCCGGCCTTCTGTGTCGTTGTCCAGATATTCGTTATCCGATTTTGCTGAACACTAGCGATCGCCTGACCGTCGAACGACAGGCTTAGTCCGAGGTAATTCCCCAGGTCGTTCGTTATCCGTCGCGATTCTCCGTCGGGATACGAGACGAACCAAACCTGGGAAAGCTGCGTTTCAAGGTCGCGTCCGGTGAGTACGACACCTTCACCGGTCGGAAGCCATGCAAGTCCGCTGATCCTGATCCAGTCCGGGCCACGCATCGGCCTTACGGCACCGTCGGCCACCGAAACCTCAATGAGTCGGCAAAGATTGTCGATCGGCGAATAGACCGAAGCCATGATCTTTGACGAATCGGGCGACCAGGTCGAATTAAGGAACCGTACCGCGTTCGGGCCGTCGGTCAACTGGCGAACTCCGGTCCCATCAATATTTGCAACCATCAACTTGGTCTCGTCGCGGACGAAACTTATCTGCTTTCCGTCGGCGGAAAACGAGACCGGCCCGATGATGTCACTAAACAACTTTCGAGGAATGCCGCCGAGGACCGGCATCTTGTACAGCGTCGTCTCGCCGCTGGCGACTCTTGCAATGTAATAAACGTGGTTCGCATCACGTGAGATCGACAACCCGCGATAATCGACATCCGACGGCGGAACCGTCTGAATACTGCTCGGTGCTTCAGCCTGTTTTACCCAAATGCTCTGTTTGCCGTCTTCATAAGCGACATAAACGACGAACTTGCCGTCAGGCGATATCGCGATCTGCTCGGTCACGACATTTCCGGTCGAAGTGATCTTGGCGAACCGCATGTTCTGGAAGGCGGCCGTTGCGATCGACGTAGCGGTCAGCCTGCTGATGCCAACGCCGAAACCGGCGACGACAGCCAGAAACAAGACCGCCCCTAAAACTACGCGAACCGGATGATGTCGCGCCTCAGCCATCAGGATCTGGCTTATCGAACTGGTATTCAGCGGAGTGTGGCCATCGGTCGAAAATGGCGCCTGCAGGGCGTCGTCAGTCGGCTGCACCAAAAGGTTGCTGCTGACCAGTGAAACCCGTTGGCCTGACCGCACATCCAGTTCGAGTTCCTGCCGGATGTCCTTAAGATCAGCAAGTAGCTCCTTTACGGTCTGGAATCTCTCATCGCGATTCTTCCGCAGACATTTTCTGACCAGCGTTTCGATACTTGAGGGAATGCCGGTGACCGTAGCGCTGAATGGCGGCGGTTCGTTGTGAAGTATTGAAGCGATGACGTCGATATAGTTCTCACCCACAAAAGGGAGGCGGCCGGTGAGCATATGATAAAGAAGCGTTCCATAACTGAAGATATCCGAGCGTCCGTCTATCTCCTTTCCACGCGCCTGTTCCGGCGACATGAAAGAGGCCGTTCCGAGTATCATCCCGGGGTTCGTTCGATGGGCGATCGTCTCCGCCTCGGGGTCGGAGAGGCCGTCATTCTCGGTCAATTTCGCGAGGCCGAAGTCGAGAACTTTGACCAGTCCGTCAGGCCGGACGATTATATTGTCGGGCTTTAGTCGCGGTGAACGACACCGGCCTCATGCGCGGCTCCGAGTGCTCCGGCAACCTGAGCAGCGATATCGAGACCTCGTTTGAGTTCGATCGGGCGTCCGCCCCTCAGCGCTTTTGCAAGCGTCTCGCCGGTCACATACTCCATCGCGATGAACGGAACTTCCTGTTCATCGTTTATTTCGTAGATCGTTATGATGTTAGGGTGATTTAAGGCGGAAGCGGACTTTGCTTCGTGGACGAACCGATGCATCCGCTCAGAATCGGACGCAACATCGGCCGGCAGTATCTTAAGGGCGATCTTGCGGTCGAGTTTGCTGTCCTCAGCAAGATATACCTCGCCCATTCCACCCGAACCGATCTTGCTTACGATCTTGTACCGGCCAATTTTACCGTCCACGAACATACTCACAACTCTCTGAGATCATCGAGAGCGACTCGAAAGGATACGGACCTTAACAGCGACGGATCAGCTTTCTGAATGACCCGGTGTTAACTAATGAGCCAAACGCTGGTTTTCAACACTTCAACGCGAGGACGTATCGAAGCCAAGTTTTTTGCTGAAGGAGCCGAAAAAAATGGCTGGGCTAACGAACCGGCCGCGGATAGACCACGGGGCTCCGATTGCCGGCTCGGTCGATCGCTCGTAAACCAAAGAAGTAATTGTCTTTTGACATACCTTTTACGACATAGGAGGTCACGTTGCCAACCGGTGTGAAGTTCGTCCAATCGGGTGCCGATGTTTCTCGCCATGCGATCTCATACCCGGCAATGTCGGGATCGGTGTTCGCGTCCCACTTCAACTCGGTGTCGTTGGTCAGGCGTCCTGTGACGATGCCAACGTTCTTCGGCTTTGCGGGTGCGTTGGCGATAGAGGCGAGAGTGATCAGATTAACGCGGGTCGCGTCGGCGACGTATCCGAAATCAACGAACTCAGGCGTGTCGCCATAAAATGTTCCGTTCTCCGTTCGGACATTCTGATGCTGATGCGTGTAATCCTCGTCCGGTTCGGTGAAACGGACCGCGGCAAAACCGCGTTCGAGAAAAGGTATGTGGTCTCCGCCGCGTCCATACCGATCCCGGCGATAGATGACCCATGCGCTGAAATCCTTCATGTATCTCGACGTCTGCTCTTTGACGTAACGGCCGAGCTGACGCGCGGGCGAATCGTTCTCGCCTCCAACGCTTCGGCGTGTCGCCGCTTCGCGTTCATTCTCATTCGACGGCACCCCTTCTGCAAAAACCCGAAGCCGTTTTCGGTTTGCCGAATTCTTTTGGGTCGTAACGCCACCGACAATGTCGTTCGTGAACATCGCTTCGATATTCATCTGCTTCTGCTTTGCCTGTTCGGCAAAATAGGCAGCTCCAAGAAGGCCCTGCTCTTCGCCCGCGACCGCCATGAAAACTATTGTTGCATCGAATTTTTGCTTCGACATCACGCGAGCGAGTTCAATGACCGCCGCCGTTCCCGAGGCATCGTCGTTTGCACCGGGCGCGTCGCATTTTCCGTCGGTCGGAGATGAGCACATCGAATCGTAATGTCCGGAAACTACGTAGATACGCGTCGGGTCGGTGGTGCCTTTCAACGTTGCCACCAAGTTAGTAAGTATCGTTGGTTCAGGGATCCGATTTGCCTTTGGCTGTTCGAACGCCTGTTTTTCAACCGTGAGGCAACCGCCGCAATCTTTACTGATCTTCTCGAACTCGGCGAAGATCCAATCGCGGGCCGCTCCGATACCGCGCGTTGGATTGTTCTGTTCTGAGAGCGTGTTGCGTGTCCCGAACGAGACCAGTTTGCGGATACTCGTTTCGATGTTCTTCGCCGAGACCTCTTTGAGCATCTTTTGTATCGCGGCGTCTACAGGCTGCCGCGGAGGCGCCGGTCTCTGGGCTAAAAGAACCGTGAATGAGAAGAGAAGGACTGCAGCTGAAACAGATATCTTTTTCATAAGGGCCGAACCGGAAAAAAGGGATCGAATCAAATGTAAGGCTATCAAGCGGAAATGGCAATGCCTGTCGAAAATTCGTTGACATAATTCTCTGCTGTGATAAACTTCCGAGCCAATTAGAATGTCCTATTCCGCCAGGCGAGCGCGTCTTTCAATTGTAGAGAAACGCGCCGATCCGCATTTACCCGACCGCGAGGGCGCGAAGGAGATAATTATGAAAACCATAGTTCTGATGTTCTATCTAGCGGCAGCCGTTTCGGTTTTTGGCCAGCATGGGCACGGCACGCAGAACCCGCCGCGGCCCAGGACGGTATGGCTTGATAACGGTCTTGGGGATGTTCATCATCCGGTCACAACGAAGAGTGCCGAAGCACAAAAGTTCTTCGACCAGGGACTTGCTTATCTATACGCCTTCAACCATGACGAAGGAGTTGCCTCGTTTCGCCGTGCGGCAGAGCTAGATCCTGAAATGGCGATGGCTTATTGGGGAATGGCTCTTGGTCTCGGTGCAAATTACAACGATCCGGGAAACACCGATAGGTTCGCACGCGCTTATGTCGAACTGCAGCAGGCGATCAAACTCGCCCCGAAAGCTTCAAAAGCCGAACAGGACTATATCGCCGCGCTATCAAAACGATATTCGTCCGACCCGAATACGCCGCCGGCCACGCTGGCCGCCGCTTATAAGGCGGCGATGGCCGAACTTGTACGGCAATATCCGGATGACCTCGACGCCGCAACGCTCTACGCCGAAAGCATGATGAATCTACGTCCTTGGCAGCTTTGGACACTGGACGGCAGACCGGCAGACGGGACTCTTGAGATCATCAAGGTCCTTGAGGGCGTACTCAGGCGGAACCCCAATCACACAGGGGCGAATCACTATTACATTCACGCCATCGAGGCATCGCCGAATCCTGAACGCGGCACAGCGGCTGCCAACAGATTGATGGGCCTTGCTCCGAATGCCGGCCACCTGGTTCATATGCCGTCGCACATCTACCTGCTCACCGGCGACCATCAAAAGGCGGTTAAAAGCAATGAGTTGGCGATAGTCGCCGACCGCAACTACATCGAGCGAAGCGGCGCAAGCGGCATCTACCCGTTGATGTACTACAACCACAACATTCACATGCTTGCCGCCGCGCAGGCCGAAGCGGGCAATTATGCCGGTTCGATCAAGGCGGCCAACGAGCTTGCGGCCAACGTCGGCCCCAACGTAAAGGCAATGCCGATGCTTGAGATGTTCATGCCTTACCCGATCATCACGCTGACGCGCTTTCACAAGTGGGACGAGATAATGAAATACCCGAAGCCGGATCCGGAAATGCTGACGACAGCGGCACACTGGCACATGGCTCGCGGGATCGCGCTAGCCGAGACCGGCAAGGTGGCCGAGGCGGAACGCGAACTCGCGGCATTGCGCGAAACGGCAAAGAAGATCCCGGCCTCCGCGATGCTTTTCACGACGCCGGTAAGCGTTGCGTTGAAGGTTGCCGATGAACTCCTCGCGGGTGAGATCGCCCTCGCAAAAGGTGATCGCAAGGCGGCGATAAATATGCTGCGTCAGGCAGCCGCGTCTGAGGCAAAGGTAAACTATGCCGAACCGCCCGATTGGGACCTGCCGATCCGCGAATGGCTGGGGAGGGCCCTGATGATGGACGGGCAATACCCCGAGGCCGAGAAGGCGTTTCGCGAAGAGATAGACCGGAACCCGCGTAACGGCCGCGCGCTGTTCGGGCTTGCCGAATCGCTCTCGCGGCAGGGAAAGGAATCGTCGGCGGCACTCGTCCGGATCGAATTCCGGGATGCTTGGAAAAACGCTGATTTTCAGCTTTCTTCTGATGCATTCCGCCCGTCAGGGAAAACCGTCAGTGATGTGCGAACAAAACGTATCAAGCTGAAGACCGGTATCTCGATGAATTATGTGGAGGCCGGCGACCCGAGAGGGCCGGCCGTCCTGCTGATCCACGGTTACACCGATTCGTCATTCTCATTCAGCCGGGTGATACCGTTGCTTGATAAGAAATTCCGCATCCTTGCCATCGATCAGCGTGGACATGGCGATTCGGACAAACCGGAAAGTGGTTACGAGATGCGCGATTTCGCTGCAGATGCAGCAGCATTCCTGGAGGCTGTCGGAGCACGGTCAGCCACGGTCGTTGGCCACTCGATGGGAAGCTTCGTCGCGATGCAGACCGCGCTCGACCATCCGGAGAAGGTCGAGCGTCTCGTCCTAGTAGGTACAACATCGACGCCGAACAACGCCGTGATCAAAGAGCTTTTTAATGCGGTCAACGAATTGTCAGACCCGGTGCCGCACGAATTTGCCCGTGATTTCCAGGTCGGCACGTCATCACCTTCTTTGCCAAAAGATTTCTTTGACGGAGTGATGAATGCCACTTTGAAACTGCCTGCGAATGTGTGGAAAAAGGCCCTTGCCGGACTTGCGGCTCGCGATTACAAACCGGAGCTTGATAAATTAAAGGTGCCTGTCACGGTCATCTGGGGTGAAAAGGAGACCATTTTTTCGCGAGCCGAACAGGAACCGTTGATCAAAGGGCTGCCGAATGTGAAGTTCGTTGTCTATCCTAACTCAGGCCACTCGCCGAATTGGGAAGAGCCGGAGAAATTCGCCAAGGACCTGAACGCGATCCTTGTTAACGGCTGATAATTGCAAAGCCCTGCAGCCTGTTGCCGTTCGCGGAATAGAGCAGGCCGCTTGTTTCGTCTAATGTAAACCGGTCGTCGGGGTCCGAGACGAGAATGGTGCGCGCGTCGATACCGCTATGCACATTCACGCCTACCAAACCCTTTTGCCGGGTTGGCCGCTGCAGATCGGTGTAAAAATACATATGGCTTCCGCGAAGCTCGGCAATTCGCTTCCGCCGCAGCAAATAATTCGACAATCGCTCTGCATATCGAGCCGGATCGAGCCTGTCGAACACATTCTCGCGGACGTCGCCGGTCGATGGCAAGAAACGTCCGGCGGCCCCGCGCGACAGTTGCGAACGGATCGCTGACGGCGTTACGACCTGCAGACCGCCGAGCCTGCGTGCGGCGTCAGGCAGCGTCGCCAGCGATCCGAACGAATAGACCCGGCTGAGCGCCGCATCGCGAGCTGCTGCTGCGGCGAGTGTCGTAAGGTCGAACGAAGCGAATCGCGTTCGAAGGCCGGACCAGCGGATCGATCGCGCCGCCGAAAAAAGCCGGACGCCGCCGCGAGCCAGACCGATCGCCGATGTCGCAATGCCGCCGTATCGAAAGTACAATGCCGCGGCCCGCAGTGCGATACCGCCGATCGTCCGGAGTATTCCGCGTCCGGGTGCTTTGTGTTTGACACGCCATCTTTCCTGTTTGCCGGAGAATGCGGCAAGTTCGTCGATGCCGCCGATAACGATCTGCCCACTCTCGTTGACCAGCACGAACTGTGCCTTTTCGACCTTGTGGTCAAATTTCGCGATCCGCTTGCCGTTTACGGCGTTGATCGAGATCAGTTCGTCTCCGTCGGCGATCACGATGGTCCTTTCGTCAGCGAACACGAAGTTCGTCAGCCCTTTGTCCGCTCCTTTGTACCGCCACAGCGTCTTGCCGTCTTTGGTGTCGATCGCCGAAATGCCGAATGGCCCTTTGGAAACGATCTCGCCGTTGCGGAGCCGAGTGAACTGTCCGCCCGTCCGGACGTAAAGCACTCCACCGAAAACGGCCATCTCCGATGCGTTGCCGAGGTCGTCGGCCTTCCACCTGACCTTTCCGGTCCGTCTCTCTACCGCTCGGATGCGGCCGCGGCCCGAAATGAAAAGATGATCGTCGTCAAAGACCGGATCGGCCTCGGTCAAGGCCAGGCCATTTTCGTTTACATTGAACGTCTCGCGTTCGATCTCTTGGCCGGTTCGTGCGTCGAAGCTGGTCGCTCCCTCGTAGAACAAATAGAGAACCCCGTCGATAAGTAGCGGTGCCCGGAAATTGTCGAGCGTGAACCCGACCTCACCCAGATCCTCGCCGAAACGCGACGGCATCATTTCGACATCGCTTCGGAGCGTTTCTTTCCAGATCTCGTCGCCGGTGGAAAAGCGCAGCATCCGGACGACCGGCTCGCGTTTGACCTCGCTGCCGTAATCGCCGCTCGGGTCCTTGACCATCACGACCGCCAGAAGGTCGCTTTCAGGGTCGGCCGCAAGCTGCAGCACATCGCCTTTGAATCTCTCGGTTTGCCAGATCGGCCGGCCGGTGATCACGTCTACGGCCTCAAGCCGTGAGCGGTCGCCGAGGTCACGCGAGAGAAGGACAAGGTCGGTTCCCGGAATGGGTGTCAGAGCGGTCTCGTTGATCTTGCCGGTCGAGCGCCGCCAGAGCTGTTCGCCGGTCTGCGCGTCCAGTGCGTATAGACCCCGTTCGGTCGCGGCAAGGAGTATTCCGAAATCCGTCGTCTGATAAAACCCGATCTTCGAATCGAGAGCTTTGTTCCACGCCGGCTGGGCGAACGAAACGACGGCACAGAGGCATATCAGCAAGAATCCCGAATTTGGACGCATCGCACTATTCTACATCGATTGTCTTTGCTTGAGTCAGTTAATTATCGGGCCGGGTATATCACTGAATGCGGTACGCCTTCGTTTTCCAGACGATCACGACCGTACCGCCAAGATCGTCGGCCGTTCTGCGGAGCCCACTGTCGAGTTTGCGGTAATCGACGGTGCCGCGGCGAACTTCGGTCAAAGGCTGGCCCGTGTACGCCGAGTCGTACCACGTACCGTCGCGGCGTTCGAAAGTCTTGCCGCTTATCTGCCTGCGTGCAGTGTCGGTCGAAAGCCGGCCCACGCTTTTCATTTTTGCAGCGTCCGAAGCCTTGCTTCGCTCGCCGGCGGCATCGTCTTTTGGAACGGGCAGCGACTTTGCCGGCGGAGGAGGCAGGGCCTCTTGGGTTTGCCTCCCAACGGTGGGAAGTTCGTTCATCTCTCTTTTGGCATTGACCTTGCTCTCGGCTTCCGCTTTGTTCAAGCCCGTCGGGCTCGCATCGGCAGGAGCGGCCGCTGCAGGCTTTGCCATCATTAGGTCTGCCTCATCACGCGAGCGGGCAACTTCGAGCGTCGAGGCCGAATTGGATGCCGATGCCGTCCGCGCGGCGTTGCTGTTGGGTACGAACGGGCTGCCTGGGACGATCGCCGAATTTGCCGCAGTGCTGCTGGTGTTCGAGGCAGCATTCGCCGCGCTATCCATAAAAACGTAAGGTTCGTCGGCGGCCGCGGTTGCCGGCTCGGCCGCCCTGCTCTCAGCCGGATCAGAAAGCATCGCTGTGTCGCTGCCGGTATTCTGAATCAACGTGTATCCGATGAACCCGCTGAAGAGTAATACGAGGCCGCCCATTGCGTAAGCAAGGTTCGGCATAGCGAAGAGCCGCCGGTACCACGGCGCGTCGATAACAGGCCGCGCGTCGACCATCGGCGACCCGCCTTCGAAGGCTTGGACATCAGAAAGACGGATAGCGTTCGCAAGCACCGCCCGGCAGCGATCGCACTCGGCGAAATGGATCAAATGCAGCTGCCGAACATCTTTGGGCAAGGCGTTTTCGACGAACAGCGAGATCTCATCCGCAGAAAGATGCGCGGACGGACGGTCGCCGACGAGAACGCCCTTTTTCTCCGGCGAACTCCTCAGCAACGCGTCTATTACTTTGTCGAAATCCAGTTCCATCTAATCGATCTCGGTGCGATGACCCAAAAACGCGATCGTTTCGATCAAAACACCATTTTTCGCAAGATTCACCGCAAATTCTCGTCCTCGGCGAAAACTTGCCTCATTTAGTGAACGCCTCACCAATAGAAATCTTGCAGCACCATCATCAGCACAAATACGGCGATCATCTTTTCGAGGCTGATACCGAGGCTTTCGGCGGTTTCCGAAAGGTGCTTTTTCACCTCGCCGTCTGACCATCCATGCTCTTTCTTCAGGCTTCTTTCGACCGATCTCCGTATTTCGGCCTGAATGCGGACAAGTTTCCTGCTCGCCGTAGCTTCATGATAACCGAATGCCGCACCGATCTCTTTGAGCTTGAGTTCGTCGAAATAATAGAGCTTAAGGATCACCTTGTCTTCGGCTTCCAGACCGGCCATCGCATCCTGCAAAGCCGCCGAGACATCGGCCGACATTCGCTTTTCGGTCAGTAGTTGTTCGGGGTCATCGGCATGATGGAGAACCTGTTCGTTGTTCGAGTTGTTCGACGCCGATTCGGCCAGGTTCTCAAATTCTCGATTCTCCTCGATCTGGACGAATTTCGCCTGTTTTCGAAACTCGTCGACCGCAAGCTGTGATACTACAGCCCGAAGCCATCCGGCGAGCGAGCCGCGGCCCGAGTAATAGCCAAGCTTGCTCTTTTTGTTGCCTTCGGCGTCTTGTCTCAAGCCGTAGAGCTCCGCCCAGATCGAACTCGCGAGGTCCTCGGCGTCCTCTGCATTCGAGGTCATTTTGCGGGCCGCCGATCTGACCGTCGAATCAAAATTTGCGACCAGGACTTCCCATGCCCTTTCATCACCTCGTTCGCAGGCGGCGACCAGGAACAGATCGTCGGGCCTGATCTCGTCGACAAATGCGACGATGTCGGGCCGTTCGGTTCCGGATTCCGATCTGGCGATGTATTTTTCGAGCGATGCGACGATCCGCGGACGGATATCAGCCGCCGAAAGACCGCGGGAATCGGAGGCACGCGAGATCAGACGATGAACCGCATCGTCGATCGCATCTGAATGTTTTTCGGTCAAAGAAACCATCGGCGAACGGAGAGAAGTTTAGCACCGATTGGATGAAAGCAGGAAAGTTCGCGTTTGTCCGAGGGGCCGGAGGAGTATTTGAGGCCGGTCTCGCCCGCCCGGCCGCCGCAGCGATGCAGCCCACGTGAAACTCCAATTAGACAGAAAGCTCGCCTTGTCAAAAGAGCAGGTCGAAGAGTTGTGCTATGCAAATATCGCAGAATCGCAGACGTGGCACCGGTTTCCGTAGCGGTCAAAGATGAACGTCTGCTTCCACGATTGTGACTGCGATCCGCCGTGCGGCGTCAGCATCTCGGTCGCGTCCTTCAGACGATTCAGGCTGTCGTAATTGTAGGTTTGCACCGCCGAAAAGCCCGTATTTGTTCCCACCGTCGGAACCGTGATCGTCTGCGACAACACATTCCCGTTGTTCGCCGCCGTGCCATACGAATAATCCAGATCGAGCAAGTTCGTCGCGCCCTGCGTTACACCGAGAGCGATCTGCGTGGGCTGCAATCTTGAATTGAATTGCGTCGATTCCCATCTTCCATTGCCCAGTTGCATGCTCGTCACGGCACCGGCCGGATTATAAGTGAACGAGTTCGCGTACGTGAAAAACCCGTAGGCGGAATTCTTCTTGCTCTGGACAAGGCTCAGATCTCCGTTATTGTCCAACACGTTCTTCACCACTCGCCCCGATGGATACGTCTGCTCGATCAAAGCACCGCTCAGGTTGTAAACATAACCGGTCGTGTAGCTCTGTCCGTCCGTCGTCTGTTTGTGCGCCGTCACACGTCCTAAGATGTCAAACCCCGTGTATTCGGTTGTAGAAACGCTGGATTCCACTTTGACGAGTTTACCAACTTTCGGAGCAGTCGTGCCGTAGGTGTAATGAAACTCCCGGTCTTGAGGCCATGAGGTAATCGCCGCAGGCCAGTTCAAGTCCCCTCGGAGCGGGGTTAACCCTTTCGAACAAATATCGGTTGCGTTATGTTTCGAGCGAACACCGGCCAAACCTGAACACGATACTTGTCATCGCCTTTTAGTCCGTCTGGACTTACGCTCTTCAAATTTCCATAGAACAATCGAAGACGATAGATTCCAGGGTTTACCTCAATTCGTGGAGCATCGTGCAAATAGGTGTTCCCAAGTAACAGAATTCGACCCGAGGGGACGGCAACTTCGACTTCAACAATCTGATTCCAAAAATCGGCACTGTCTAGCGGTGGTTCGGCGTCGTTAATCTCCACCACCACTGGAACGGTTGCGTTTCTGGCCGTACCGATCAGAACGAGATCATCTGCGACAGCAATCTTTTCCGCCACCGTCTTCTCATTCCAAAGAGTTGACCAGTCTGCAGTTGACCTTTCATCCTGCAGTACAAACTGGAAATAATCAGCTTGGATGTTGTACTCATAGATCATAATCGAAGCCTCAAAAGAGTTGGAATAACCGTAATCCGCACACGTTGCCCGTCTGGATATGGCAAAGCTTGCTGCATAATACTCGCGCCAGCACCTCGATTGTCCGACGGGGATATATGTCGGACAGACGCCCCTCTTCCGCCCTCGGCAAACATCGCAGGTGGATACTCATCTCGATCGCAGCCACAAATCGTTGGTATACCGTTGAGGGCCTCGGCACTTCGTTGGTCTCTCCCGGGTCGGTCAATTGTGAGAACTGAGGGATATCCCGCCGTCTGAGCATCTACGATATGCTCGGCTGACTCCGGATGCCTACTATGACTAACGTATATGTTAGGAACATCATCTGAGTCAGAATCTGACGAGCCGTCTCCTGAAAGTGCCTCTACTGCGGCGACACCAGTTCCCACGGCTGTCGCGAATGCTAGTGGTGGCCCGACCGCTGCGGCAGCGGGTGCGCAAAGTGCGACACATCCACCTATTGCAACTCCAAGCCCGTAGGCTGCGGCGGCAATTATTCCTTTCTTTACTCCCTCTTCGGCGACGGACTTCACAAACTCTGTGTTCACATGCCCTTGATTCGGTGAGTTCCTCGGCATCGCCTGACTTGCTCGGTCGGCCAAAACATTGTCGACCGGCCTCCATCCGTTTCTAGTGATTCGTAGCGGCGTGCCGTCAGGCGCAGTTCCGCTCCTAGCTGGGCCGGTATATCTCGTATAGCCTCGCTTAGCGTAATTTGCCAACGCCCATCTTCCGTCTCCCAAGTCCTTGTAGAATGTCCCGGCCTGCATTCCGCTTGGATCACTTAGAATCAGGGGGCTATTCATCACATAAACATATCGGTTGAACGTCTGCGGATTCGCGGACTTCCCCGAAGCCAACAGTGGATCGATCGCGGTGAATCTTCCGTGAAGGTTCTGGTACATCCTTGCTTCGGCGAAATCCAACCCTGTTTCTTCATCCTTCTGGTAACCGGTGAAGCGTTGTCTTACGCTATCGGATTGGCCATACTTTTGGTTTGTGGTTCGGTAAGTTCCGTCAACATCGATTTCCTCGCCGAAGGGCATGAAGTCACGCCGAGAAACGACCTG
>Ga0268299_1000503_pt1 | contig 118398 bp, 97 predicted proteins | sample NOBtaG_FD_193484 | JGI IMG/M metagenome (GOLD analysis project Ga0268299, IMG submission 193484) | Activated sludge microbial communities from bioreactor in Nijmegen, Gelderland, Netherland - NOB reactor | ecosystem: Engineered > Bioreactor > Aerobic > Activated sludge | place: Netherlands...
ATCGAATCTTATCGGATCGGCTGCGGATGCACGATCTCGATTTATACAACCTGATTTTGGGCGTCTGCGCCGGACTCTGGAATTTCAGGTTAAGTTGTTGAGCGCAAACATCACAACAACTCTAATGTCCCAGCAAGTAAGAGGCCAGCACAAAGACAATCCATTTCGTCTGCTGCGAGCGGTTGACAAGTTGGGATTCGATGAAGCCGACTTTCGCCAGTTGGAGAGCGAAAGCCAGCACTGCGCCGGGCAATAGCACGGAAAAGAAATCCACGATGCCTACGAACAGGTCGCTGGGTTTGAATGTCATGGTTTTGGAATCAGCCGATTGCCACAGGACGTTCCAGTCTCAATCTGATGATGGCGTTTTGATCCAGTCGGACTTCCTTGCCTTTGGTCATCAACAATCCGGTAATGACGCTGCCGCCCAGAATGGCTCCGGCGGCAATCGCGCCTCCCTGGCTGATGCCACCATAAAACCCGCCGAAACCGTTGTTATCGCGCCCGGCCAGAATGGCAATTGTCACACCTATCATCCCTATGCCCGCGGCAGCGCCGACGTTTTGCAGCGTCTTGCCACCGTCTTTGCCGCCTTTGAGCGTGCCTTCGTCATCGGATTTGATCTTTTCGTCGCGCGTAAAATCCGAAGCCGATTTGATGACGGCGGTCAGTTTCTGTTCCAGCCCGTCAATACGAATGCGGTCGAAGGTGATGTGCAAACGTCCGCCTTTGAACACGCGCCCGGCGGCTTCGGCCAAGGTCACGCGCCCAATGACTTCAGTTCCCTGTCGCAGGACGGTTCGCCCGTCAATCACCACGTCGCGGCGAATGGTTGCGATGACTTCATCGCCCTGTTCGCTCAATTTCGAGCTGAGCGGATCGCGCAGAGTCAATTGAATTTCAGTTCCGGCGGGCACTTCGTTTTGAGTCTGTCCACAAACCGGGCTGACAGGCCACACCAATGCCAGTAAGCACACGATCACGAAATATCGTTTCAGCATTTTCAATACCTCCATTGCTGCGTTTGTTCCAGGGAGTGCGGCCTGTATGCTACGTTGGAGTTGGAAACAGAGCAAGAATCCGGCCAGAAAATCCGCTGGTTGCTTTTCGGAATTCCGATTGCTCTAATTGCCGCCGCAAAATCCCAACGACACTTATGAAACTGTTTACGCTTGAAGAAGCTGACGCCTTGCTGCCTGACATCAAACGGCTTTGGTGGAAGATTGATCGCGCGCGCAGCGTGATGCGGCGACTTGCGCCCGAAGCCCGCATGGCCAGTCGCCAAACCGGCGGCGGCGGCATCTGGCATGCGGGCGAATACGTCTCTGCGCTGACCGCGTTCATCGCCGGAGTCCAGGCAATCATGGAATTGGGCGTTGAAATAAAGGACTTCGACAAAGGGCTGTGCGATTTTCCTTATATGCGCGATGGTCGCGTCGTATATTTGTGCTGGATGAAAGGTGAAAACACTATTGAATGGTGGCATGACACAGACTCAGGCTTCGCCGGTCGCCAACCACTTTAACCAGAGCCAACTAGATCAGATTTCATTTTGGCGTACGGGTTTTGCCACAGAGGCACGGAGCCACAGAGGTTTCTAAGTATTTCTCTGAGCCTCCGTGGCTCTGTGGCCAATCCGTAAAGCGAATTGAAAAACGATCTAAGAATTCAGAAACCACAAAAAGCGCAAATGGCACAAAAGCAATCTCCAGTCTCTTTTGTGTGTTTTGGGCTTTTTGTGGTTGCCAAGATTCAAGCCAAACCAGCGTTTCCTGTCATCACTTTCTGAAATTGACATTGGTAAAGCTGACGCCGATGCCTGTGGTCAGCAACAAATCGTTGTTTTTCGATCCTGGCGGCGGGTTGGAAATATACCGATTGCTGGCCGTCACGTTCCAGGTCATCCAGCCGGTCAGTTTGGTCGTCAGCGAACTGTCGAAGGTGTGACGATATTCGCCTCGATTGGTCAGGTTCGGAAACAGTTGGAATCGCTCCTTGAACATGACGCGGTCAGAAACTCGAAGCGTGAACTCTTCGCCGACGAAGACTTCGCCGGAATTGCGCTGCAATCCGGTCGAGAAATTTTCGCGGTTGTAAGCGCCGCCTCCGAAAAGCTGCAATTGCGCGCGGTCGTTTTTGACAGCGTAATAGCCCAAGCCACCGCCCAGTACCGAACGCAAATCCAGCAACTGAATCTGGTTGTATTCAAAATCCGCAAACCCGAATGCGAACAGACGACTGCTAACGCTGACTTCGTATCGTCCGCCGCCGCGAATGGCGTTGGCCGTGGTTTCCGTCGTGCCGTTGTTTTTGTTTTTGGCGTTGATATAAGCCGCGTAAAACGAAGTTTTGTCGCGCCGTGTTTGACGACCCAGATTCGCTCCCAAAGCCAGTGTATTCGTTCGCGTATTGCCTGTCGTCAGGCTGTAACCAAAATCCAATCCACCATTCCACAAATCAAACCAGCTTGGATTTTGCGTCCGTTCGTAGGCGGTCTGTTCCACCGGCGACCGAATCGCCTGAACCGCGCTCATTTCGCCGGAAGCTTTGCCTGCGTCTTTGGTCTCGACTTCATATTTGCCGTCGCTGGTGGCAATTGTTCCCACCAACGTCTTGCCGTCGCTCAACGCCACATACAGCGGCTCTTTTGAAATCACTTCGACGATGGCGTCGGTCGAAATGGTAATCACTCCGGCGTAATCGGTTTTGAGCGTCAGCGTTTTGGCGTCGGCCTTGACGATGGTTCCAGTCAACCGGTCGCCGTTTTTCATCTTCAATTCATCGGCCAGAGCGATCGCGTTCAGCGACAAACACAACACAGTGAGAAACAGGACATGTTTGGACATCTTATCCTCCTGAAAAAAGCCATTGCCAAGACATTTCTGTGGGGATTGTTTTGGATTTGTACAGCGTTTGCATCTTAACGGCGGGGAGTTGGTCTGTCCACAGACAAAAAATCTATCTCATTGGCAATTCAATCAGATATACGATTTTGAAGCGAATCTGTGTGTACACTCCATTCTCCATAAACGACAAAAATGCTATTCTCCAACAGAAGTCAGACATTTTTGTCAGGTCAAATCAAAAACACTACATGGAAGAAGCATCTCAAATAAAAAAATTGTCCGCCCTGCTGGAAATCAGCAAAGCGCTGGGTTCGACGCTGAACATCCGCGAAGCCGTCGAAAAGGTTTTGGAAATCCTTGACCGCGAAGTCGGTCTGCGGCGCGGAGCCATCGCCTTGCTGGAAGATGGCAGTTCGCTTTCGATTCAATACGCTTTCGGCCTGAGCGAAGGCGAGCGCCGTCGCGGTCGCTATAAACTGGACGAAGGCATCACCGGGCGAGTGGTTTCGACTGGCAAACCGATCATTGTCCCGCAGGTCAGCAAAGAACCTCTGTTCCTTAATCGCACTCGCAAACCCGAACACGGCCAGGAAGAATCGTTCATTTGTGTGCCTATCAAAGACCGCCGCAAAACCATAGGCGCGCTGTCCATTACCCAACCTTACAAGGTGAATCGCAATTACGACGACACTGTGAAATTCCTGACGATCATCGCCGGCATGATTTCGCAAAGTTTGCGGCTGGCGCAGATGGTTGAACAGGAAAAGGCTCAGTTGGTGGACGAAAACGCACATCTGAAACGGGAATTGCAGCAGAAGTACGATTTCCGCAACATCGTCGGAACCAGTAAGGAAATGCGCGAAGTTTACGATCAGGTAGCGCAGGTCGCTCACACCAACACTACAGTGCTGATCCGTGGCGAATCAGGCACTGGCAAAGAACTGGTCGCCCACGCCATTCATTACAACAGTCCGCGCGCGGCCAAACCTTTCGTCAAAGTGAACTGCGCCGCATTGCCCGAATCGCTGATCGAAGCTGAATTGTTCGGCCACGAAAAAGGCGCGTTCACGGGAGCGATTGCTCGCAAACGCGGACGTTTTGAACTGGCCGAAGGCGGCACGTTGTTTCTGGATGAAATAGGCGATTTGTCACCGGCCATGCAGGTCAAATTGCTGCGCGTTTTGCAGGAACGCGAATTCGAGCGGGTCGGCGGAACCGAAACCATCAAGGTCAACGTCCGACTGATCGCCGCCACCAACGTTGATCTGGAAGTCGCGGTTTCCGATGGCCGTTTTCGGTCGGATTTGTATTACCGGCTGAACGTGTTTTCGATCTATCTGCCCGCGCTGCGCGAACGCAAGACAGATATTTTGCTGCTGGCTGATCATTTCCTGGAAAAGTATTCGCGTCAAAACGGCAAACGCATCAAGCGCATTTCGACTCCGGCGATTGACATGCTCATGAGTTATCACTGGCCGGGAAATGTGCGCGAACTGGAAAATGCCGTCGAACGCGCCACACTGGTTTGCGATGGCAATGTCGTTCACGGTTTCCACATGCCGCCATCGCTGCAAACCGCCGAAGGTTCGGGAACGGTGGCGACAGTCGGACTGGATCAGGCTGTCGGAGCTTTTGAAAAAGAAATGATTCAGGATGCGCTGAAAACCGCCCGCGGCAATCGCGCGCGAGCGGCTCGCATGCTGAACACCACTGAACGAATTCTCGGATACAAGGTGAAAAAGTACGAAATTGACTGCGACCGATTCAAAGGATGACCAGACAGACGACAATTTTGTCTTTTCAAAAAATGAAAGCGACAATTTTGAAGCATCACATACGATCATCATTCCTGTAGAAACGATCATTCACGCAATCTTTTCTATCACTTAGTCAGGTTCAGCCATTTATGTCGGCTGCTGGCAAGCCAGTTGCTACATAAGAGCTTTGATACGGCAATCAATTCAAAATCCGTACTTCATTTTTTTGCTTAAACCGGCAATCACTGCCCGAGCAGGGTGATTTGCCGTCAAATTCAACTTCAGGAGAATCTATGAGCACAGGAAATCAGGGGCGTCTGTGGGCAATTGCTGAAGTCAGCAAGCGCACACCGCGCACCATCGGCAACGGACAAAAGGCTTCGGATTATTTCGGCTGCAATACGTTCAACACAAAAGTGATGGCCGAAAAGCTGCCGAAAGCGGTTTACAAATCGCTGGTCAAAACAATCAAGGGCGGACACAAGCTGGATCAATCCATAGCGGCCAGCGTCGCTCATGCCGTCAAAGAATGGGCGATTGAAAAAGGCGCGACGCATTACACGCATTGGTTTCAGCCGAATACCGGCATCACTGCCGAAAAGCACGACGCTTTTTTGACCATTGACAGCGACGGTCAGGCGATTGAGCGTTTCGACGCCAGTCAGTTGATTCAGAGCGAACCGGACGCTTCCAGTTTTCCGTCGGGCGGATTGCGCGCCACTTTTGAAGCGCGCGGATATACGGCCTGGGATCCTTCGACGCCGATTTTCATCATGGAAAGCGCGAACGGCAAAACGTTGTGCATTCCTTCGGTCTTCATTTCGTATTACGGCCAGGTGCTGGACAAGAAAACCCCGTTGTTGCGCTCCGACGAATACCTGAACCAGAACGCGCAAAAAATTCTGCGGTTGTTCAACAACAATGCCACGCGCGTCTTTTCCACACTGGGGCCGGAGCAGGAATACTTCCTGATTGACGAAGCCTTTTACACGCTGCGCCCCGATCTGGTCGCCACAGGCCGCACATTGATCGGAGCCAAACCACCCAAGGGTCAGGAACTGGAAGATCAATACTTCGGTTCGATCAAGGCGCGCATTCTGGCTTTTATGCAGGAGTTCGAACACGAACTTTTCAAACTGGGCATCCCTGTCAAAACACGACACAACGAAGTCGCGCCTTCGCAATTTGAAACTGCGCCGATTTTTGAAGCGGTCAGCGTTGCCACCGATCACAACCAACTGACTATGGAATTGCTGCGCCAGGTGGCCAAACGTCACAATCTGGCCTTCCTGATTCACGAAAAACCCTTTGCCGGAATCAACGGCAGCGGTAAGCACAACAACTGGTCAATGGCGACGGACGAAGGCGAAAACCTGCTGGAACCGGGCGCAACGCCGGAAAAGAACCTGCAATTTCTGGTCTTTCTGCTGGCGACGATGAAAGCCGTTTACAAACATCAGGGAGCATTGCGCGCAGCGATTGCCGGTTCAGGCAACGATCATCGTCTGGGCGCGAACGAAGCTCCGCCCGCCATTCTTTCTGTTTTCCTCGGCAACGCGCTGACCAAGATTCTGGATGCCATCGAAGCGGGCAAACTGAAAGGCTCCACGTCGGAAAAACAGGTAATCGCGCTGGGAATCAGCAAGCTGCCGGAAATCGCCAAAGACAACACCGACCGCAACCGCACTTCGCCGTTCGCCTTCACCGGCAACAAATTCGAGTTCCGCGCGGTGGCGTCTTCGGCTTCAACGGCAACTCCAATGGCGACGTTGAACGCGGCAGTCGGCGAAGCCCTGGCCGAAATGGCGACTCGACTTGAAGCTTCGATCAAGAAAACGAAGGACTTCGACAAAGCTGTGATTGATGTCATCAAGGAATACGTCATCGAAACCAAGGCGATACGCTTTGAGGGCAACGGATATTCCGACGAATGGCGGGAAGAAGCGGCCAAACGCGGTTTGCTCAATCTGGCCAAATCGCCCGAAGCCTTGGCTCAGTTGAAAAACAAGGATGTCAAAACGCTGTTCACCAAATCCGGCGTGTACAAAGCCGACGAATTGGAATCGCGCTATCACCTGGAACTGGAGCGCTACATCAAGGACCTGGAAATCGAAATTGCCGCCTTGAAGGAAATCGCTGCGACGACGGTGCTTCCTGCGGCCTTCAAACATCAGGCGCAAATAGCTGGTTCAGTTGCGGCGCTGGCCGCAGCCGGAATCAACGGTGATTCGCTGGCTGCGCAGAAAGCCCAAGTGGAATCTTTTGCCGCGTTGATTGCCAGTTTGAAATCGGCGCTCGACGCGCTGGATCACGCAGTTGAAAAAGCAGAAGCCGGCAGCGAGGAAAAGAAAGCCTCGGCTTTTGCATACGAGGTCTCGGACGCCATGTCTGCTGTCCGCGAAGCCTGTGACAAACTGGAACTGACCATTGACGACGGACTTTGGCCGCTGCCCAAGTACCGTGAAATGCTGTTCCTGTGCTAACGAAACTTGCGGTCACCGGCGACCGGAATCCCTGGCCAATTTCCTGCTCGAATGGAAACGACCACGAAACTGGAAACCGGTGACAGGCAACTGGAAACAAAAAAATGGCTGCTTATAGAGATGACAATCCGAGCGAGTTGATGGGCTTTCTGCTTCATCAGCGCGAACGATTCGATTCCGAAGAGGAATTCAAAGCGTTCGTCCTGGAGGAAGTCAGGCGGTTCATCATGGATTTGCGCTTGCTGGAAATCGAACTGACCATGCGCCCGAATTTTGGTGGCCAACCTGTTTCCCATCACAACGCGACGCGTAAACTGACCGAATGCTGAAATGCTGACCAAACGCTGATTGGATAATTGCCAACCAGAACTCCTTTTTCAATTTTGGGGTTGAAGTCTTCGCAGACTTACAACCCCTTTTTTATGCTCAATTGCAGAAAAATTGTCCGGCAAATTGTCCTTGAATTTGTGTTTTACAGACGCAACAAATAAGATGCAACCTGTCGTTCGACAAATCGTACAGAGGGGCTGAGGTCAATCGTCATGTTTCGTCATCTCTCGCTGATTTTCAGAAATAGTCTTCGCAATCGCCGCCGCTCTATGCTGACAATCATCAGCATCGGGGTATCGCTTTGTCTTTTGGGGCTGCTGGTGGCGATTTATCGCGCATTTTATTTTGCGGAAGCATCGCCGGATCAGGCGTTGCGATTGGTGACGCGCCATAAAGTCTCGCTGGCAAATCCGCTGCCGGCGTCTTACCTGCCTCGAATCAAGCAAGTGGCGGGCGTCAAGGAAGTGATGATTTTCCAGTGGTTCGGCGGCACTTACAAAGACAACCGCGATTCGGCGAATATGTTCGCCCGCTTCGGCGTGGAGCCTGAAAAATTCGGCATCGTCAATCCCGAATACAAACTTTCCGACAGCGAACGCCAGGCCTTCATCAACGAACCCACAGCCTGCATCATCGGCCACAAAACAGCGACCAGACATAACCTGAAGGTCGGCGACCGCATCACCATCATCGGCGATATTTACCCGATCAACCTGGAATTCGTGATTCGCGGAATCTTCTCCGGCCCATCCGACAATGAAAGCCTGATTTTCAACTACAAATATCTGAATGAAAGCCTGACTGGCGAAATGCGCGACACGGTTGGCACATTCAACATACGCATGGAACGCCCTGAAGACGCGAACACGATTTCCAGAGCGGTGGACGATATGTTTCGCAACTCCCCGGCGCAAACCAAAACCGAAACCGAGCAGGCATTCGGACTGAGTTTTCTGTCTTTTCTGGGCGATGTGAAACTTATCCTGCTTTCCATCTGCGCCGCCGTCACCTTCACGATTCTGCTGGTTTCAGGCAACACTATGGCAATGTCCGTGCGCGAACGTGTGCGCGAAGTCGGCGTGCTGAAAACGCTCGGCTTTACCAACGGCGCGGTGCTGTGGTTGCTGGTGGGCGAAGCTCTCATCATCGCCCTGATCGGAGGAGCGTTGGGCGTGCTGCTGGCCAGCGGATTGTGCGCGTGGATGCGTTCGTTGCCTTCGATGTTCGCCGACCTGAGCCAACTGCGTGTGACGCCTTCCGTCGCGGCGATTTGTTTGCTTGTCGCCGCAATGATCGGGCTGGTCAGTTCTTTTATTCCGGCCTGGGGAGCATCCCGGCGTCCAATTATTGAAGCGTTGAAATTCAACGACTGAGTTCACCATGAAAATTCCGATTTCCTACAACATTCGCAATCTGATTGCGCGGCGCACCACCACGATCATGACTGCGTTGGGCATTGCGCTGACGGTCGCCGTATTGCTGAGCGTCTTTGCGCTGGTCGAAGGTTTGCGCAGTTCGCTGGTTTCCACCGGCGATCCCTTGAACCTGCTGGTGACACGAAAAGGTTCGACTGCTGAATTGAACTCTTCGATGACGCCGGAGCAATTTCAGGTCGTCAAGGTCAAACCCGGCATTGCCAGATTGCCCAACGGCGAACCTATGGCTTCGCTGGAACTGGTGACGGTGATCGTGCTGGAAAGCCCTGACAATCCGTCGGGCATCAACATCACCATGCGCGGTTTGAATCTGACCGGCGTCGCCATGCGCGAAAGCGTCAAGGTTACAGAGGGGCGAATGTTCCAACCCGGCAAGCGCGAAATCGTCGTCGGCAAAGGAGTGGCCAAGCGACATTCAACGGCTCGATTAGGCTCGAAACTTGATCTTGGTCGCGGGCAATGGGAAATCGTAGGTATCATGGACGCAGGGCGTTCCGCCGCTAACAGCGAAATCTTTTGCGATCTGGCGCAGCTTGCCGCCGATCAAAACCGAGAAACCGGATTGAGTTCCGTTCTGTTGCGCGCTACGGACGAAGTCGCCAAACAGGCGCTCATCAACGATCTGACCAGCGACCGGCGCTTGAATGTGGACGCTGTTTCCGAACGAGCCTATTACGAATCGCAAACCAGTGCAGCGGCTCCCATTCAGTTTCTGGGAATTTTCGTCGCCATCATCATGTCCATCGGTTCCAGCTTTGCGGCGATGAACACGATGTATGCGGCAGTCGCGCGGCGCGCGCCGGAAATCGGTACGCTGCGGGTGCTGGGTTTTTCCAAACCGGGCATCCTGGCCAGTTTCATGATCGAATCGCTGTTGCTGAGTTTGCTGGGCGGAATCATCGGATGCTTGCTGGTGTTGCCGCTGAACAATTTCACCACAGGCATCGGCAGTTTCACGACCTTCAGCGAAATCACCTTCGACTTCCGCATCACGCCTGGAATCATGTTGTCAGGAATCATCTTCGCGCTGGTGATGGGACTCATCGGCGGTTTTTTCCCCGCTTTCTCAGCGGCCAGAAAGGAAATTTTGTCGGCGTTGAAACAGTCTTGAGGAATTTATGCAACCAGACCTGAACAGTTTGCGGATAGATAAATCCATGAAAAACAGCCCGCAATCGGGCAGCGGCTCCCGGTGGGCGCGCTGGTCGAAGTGGTGGATTCTGGGCGGCATTGCGTTGTTTTTGCTGCTGGGCGCGGCGAGCTTTCTCAACAGCCGATTAAACGCCGCCACCGAAGTCGAAGTCGTGCGTGTCAGCTCCACAACCGGCGGCGCGGCAAGCGTTCCCGCTGGCGAAGTGATTTTAAGCGCAACCGGATACATCGTTGCGCATCACAAAATTCAGGTGGCATCGAAAGTCGTTGGCAAAGTCGCCTGGATCGGCGTCGAAAAAGGCGACCGTGTCGAACAGGGACAGGTCATCACGCGGTTGGAAGATGACGAATATCGCGCGCAGCTTCAACAAGCGCAGGGTCAATTGGTCGCGCTCGAAGCCCGGTTGCAGGAATTGCAGAACGGTTCGCGTCCCGAAGAAATCGAAGTCGCACGCGCCAATCTGGAACGCGAAAAAGCCGATCTGGCCAACGCCAAAATCAATCTGGATAGAACCGCGCAGTTGCTGAAAGACGGTGTCGCATCGCAGCAAAATTACGACGACGCCAAATCTCGATACGATGTGCAGGCGGCGCAAGTCTCTTCGCTGGAACGAACCTATCAACTCGTAAAAATCGGCCCGCGCCAGGAATTGATTGCTCAGGTGCGCGGCCAGATTCAGCAGGCGCGCGGAGCCGTCGCCTTTGCCGAAACGCAACTGACCAACACCGTCATTCGCGCTCCTATCACCGGCACGATTCTGGAACGAATCGTGGAGCGAGGCGAATTCGTGACAACAGGCTTTGTCGGAGATCGCGGAGCCAAAGGCTATGTCGTTTCGATGGCCGACCTGAAGGATTTGCAGGTGGAACTGGACATCAACCAGAACGATTTTGCCAAGCTCACGGCCAAACAGCGCGGCACGCTGCGCACTGACGCCTTCCGCGACCGCACCTACCAAGGCTTCATCGAGGAAATTTCGCCCGAAGCCAATCGCCAGAAAGCCACTGTGCAGGTCAAAGTCAAAGTTATGAATCCCGACGAATACCTGCGCCCGGACATGAACGCGACGGTGGATTTCATCGCTGACCCAAAACCTGACGAAAAACCGTCAGACAACGCTTCCACGCCATCACGCACGATTTACGTGCCTGCATCGGCGGTGCGCGATGGAGCGGTGTTCGTCAACTTAAACGGCAAAGCCGTCAGACGCGCGGTCAAAACCGGCGGTACGACTTCGCAAGGCGTTCGCATTGACGAAGGATTGATCGGCGGCGAAGACGTGATTATCAACCCTCCGTCCGAGTTGAAGGACGGAGACAAAGTGAGGGCCAAACAGTGAGCGACGTTGTGATCCAAACCAATAACCTGACCAAAGAATACGTCCGTGATGAATTTCGCGTCATGGCGCTGGACGACGCCAATCTGCAAGTTCACCAGGGCGAATTCATCGCGCTGATGGGGCCTTCAGGTTCCGGCAAATCCACTTTGCTGCATTTGATGGCGGCCATGGATCGCCCCAGCAGCGGCACAATTTCCGTCTTCGGGCAAAACCTGCAAGGGTTGAGCGACGCCGAAATCGCGCGCTGGCGCAACACGCACATCGGATTTGTGTTTCAGTCGTTCAACCTGATTCCCGTGCTGACCGCTATGGAAAACGTCGAGTTGCCGTTGAAACTGACCAAGCTGAACAAGACTCAGCGCCGCGAACAGGCGAAACGAGCGTTGGAACTGGTTGGGCTAGGCGACCGGCTTGGCCACACGCCCCGCCAGCTTTCGGGCGGACAGGAACAGCGCGTAGCCATCGCCCGCGCCATCGTCACCGACCCGGACGTGATTCTGGCCGACGAACCGACCGGCAATTTGGACGCCGCGTCAGCCCGCGACGTGCTGACCTTGCTCGGTCGGCTGAACAAAGAATTCAACAAGACGCTGATTATGGTGACGCACGATCCCGGCGCGGCGAAAACCGCGTCCAAGATTCGCTACCTGGAAAAAGGAAAGCTGCTGCCCGAAGGACAAAAACCGGAAGAGTACTGATGGTTTCTGACACCGGCTTTGGCGTTCGTTTTTCATTTGCCATCGTTCAATTGTCATTTTTCATCTGGCGCTCAACGCCTCTGGGCTGCTGGCTCTCTGCGAATCAGCTCTTGGAAAAGAAAAGCCCGATCAGCCAATTTTTCGCAGCCTGAAGGCATGCGCACCGACTGTGGAGCCAAAATGAAAAATGACAATTGAAAAATCGAAAACCGAAAATCCATTCCACAACTGTCCCTGACGCCTCTTCCCAATCTTCAATCCCAGACAAATCAGCCAAATATCTGCAACCAAGCCCCGCCGTTTGACGTTTGACGGGTTTGGTTCGGCGTCGCTTGAGCCAAACGAAAACCAAAAGAAGTGGGCAAAGTTATGAGATTTGTGGAATCAGTGCTGCTGGCGCTGTCATCGCTGAGGGCGCACAAGCTGAGGTCGTTTTTGACCTTGCTGGGTGTCATTTTCGGCGTGATGACGGTGGTGGCGGTGGCGGCGGTCATCGAAGGATTTTTCCGTTACGTTGATCGCACTGTGACAGCCGATCTGGGAGCCAACACTGTGTTGCTGGACAAATTCGGCATCATCACCAGCTTTGAAGAATTTTTGAATGCCAACCGGCGCAACAAAGACATCACGCTGGCCGATGCGCAATACCTGCAGGAGCGAATGACGCTGGCGCAATACATCGGCGTGCAGAGTTTTTCCAGCGCAGAAGTTCGTTCGACCAATGACAAGCTGACCGGCATCAACGTCAAAGGCAACACGCCGAACATGGTTTACATTGACGCGACTCAACCGGACATAGGGCGTTACGTCAACGATACGGACAACGAACGTCGTCGTTATGTGGCCATGATCGGCGTCGAGGTCGCCGACAAACTCTTCAACACGCGCGAAGCCGTCGGGCGCGAAATCAAGGTTAATGGATTGCCCTTTGAAGTCATAGGCGTAGCCAAAGAACGCGGCTCGACCTTCGGTCAATCGCAGGACGATTTCATCATCATTCCGCTGTCCACACATCAAAAGCTTTTCGGAACCCGGCAAAGCCTGACCGTTTCCATCAAAGGTTATGACAACGGCAACATGGAAGATTTGCAGGATCAGGTTCGCATGCTGATGCGCGCGCGTCACGGGCTGGGTTACAACGAAAAAGACACCTTTGGATTTGTCACTTCCGAAGCCATCAACAACTTCGTGCAGGCGTTGTTCGGCATCATCGCGGCTGTGGCGTTGGGCGTGACTTCGATTTCGCTGGTGGTCGGCGGCATAGTCATTATGAACATCATGCTGGTGACGGTGACCGAACGAACGCGCGAAATCGGCATTCGCAAATCGCTGGGCGCTCGGCGCAAAGACATACTGCTGCAATTCCTGATCGAATCCACGACGCTTTCGCTGGTCGGTGGGGCGATTGGGCTTGGGCTGGCGTACGTCATCTCCTGGCTGCTGGTGAAATTTTCGCCGATCCCGGCGGAATTGCCGATCTGGGCGGCCTTCCTGGCCATAGGGGTTTCCAGCGGCGTGGGCATCATTTTCGGCCTGTACCCGGCTTGGAAAGCCGCCAAGCTCGATCCGATTGTCGCGTTGAGAGCGGAGTAAAAAGTTATGTTGAAGCAACAAGCCAAAGAATTGTTATCGCAAGCCATGGTCACGCTGTGGTCGCACAAGTTCCGTTCGTTTTTGACTGTGCTGGGCGTGGTGATCGGAACCGCAACCGTAATTGGAGTCGCGTCGCTGGCCAGCGGATTGGAAGCCGGATTCAAGGAACAGATCGAACAGTTCGGAACCAACGTCGCCTTTGTCGGCAAATTCAGTGGTGGCCCGCGTCACGGCGAATTGACCGAAGAAGAACGCAAGCGCAAACCCATCACGCTGGAAGATGCCGTCGCTTTGAGCCAATTGCCATCGGTTGCTGCCGCTTCGCCCAGCCTGGCTCCGTCCGGCATGCCGCCGACGGTCAAATTTCGCGGCAACGAAATCCGCAACCCGCGCGTTCGCGGCGTCTGGGCGGCTTATGCCTACACGCGCGAAGTCGCCATAGCCCGTGGGCGCTTTTTCACCGAAGCCGAAGACCAGCACAACAGCGAAGTCGCCATCATAGGTCACGACATCGCCGAACGATTGATGTCCGGCTACGAGCCGCTCGAAAAAGAAATCCTGGTTGGCAACAAGGTCTTTCGCGTCATCGGCGTGCTGGAAAAATCCAAGAGCCTGCTGGGCGGAGGCGGGCCGAATCAGGACACGATGATCTTCGTTCCTTACAACGTCATGCACTCAATGTATCCAATGCAGCAGGATCATTTCGTCGCGCTCGGAGCCAAGTCCGGCCAACTGGATACGCTGATTGACGAAGCCCGCGAATTGTTGCGCCGTCGTCGCAACGTTCCCTACGACCAGCCGGACAGCTTCAGCATTGAAACACCCAGCGGCATTCAGGAAAGTTTCGGCAAGATGCTGGCGATGGTGGCGATGATCGTCATCCCCATTGTCAGCGTGGCGTTGCTGGTCGGTGGCATCGGCGTGATGAACATCATGCTGGTCAGCGTCACTGAACGAACCAAGGAAATCGGCGTTCGACGCGCGATTGGCGCGACGCGCAAAGACATCATTTTTCAATTCCTGCTGGAAGCCTGCACGCTGACCGGTTTGGGCGGCCTGATTGGCATCGCCATCGGTTATCTGATCAGCAGTCTGCTGAAGCTCTTTCAATTCCCGTCCACAGTGCCGCTGTTGTACGTCGGCATAGGGTTCAGCGTTTCGGTGGCAATTGGATTGATCGCCGGAATTTATCCTGCGTTCAAAGCTTCGCGGTTGGATCCGATTGAAGCTCTGCGCTACGAATAATCACCTGTCTTTCGCCAGACCGGCGGGACACCTTGACTGAGTGCCTCGCCGGTTTGCACCCCAATTTTGTTTTGTCATTGCGCCCTGACCTGCCTACAATGCCGCCCGGCATTTGTTCCCCATTGAATCTCAGCAACCAACGGGCAGATTGCCCATCACCAGTGTCGCCGCCTCAGAGGCAGACACACAAAAGGAGTTTTCACGATGTTCAAAAGTTTGTTCACGTTTCGCCGCCATAAATGGATTTGCGCCTTCCTGCTGCTCGGCATTGTTGTTGCCGGATTGTCGCTGGCGCTTTCGTCGCAAGCCCAAACCGAATCGGCGCTGGAAAAGAAAGCCGATGTGGATTTGAAACGCTTTTATCAGCTTTATCGCCGCCAACCCGGCATTGCTCCTAACGGCGCGCAACAACGCGAACGAATCGCCCTGAGAAATCTGATCGGCTATGAAGAGCGTGGCGACAGCGCCGTCGCCGGAGTTTCCATCAAGCTCCGCGACGCCAGCGCAGCAGCGCAACAGGAAGTCGAATCAGCCGGATTCCAGATTCGCGCCCGCATCGGCGACATCGCAGTGCTGGATGTGACGGCGGATGATTTGCCTCGACTGGCTAATGTTTCCGCAATCGAAGCGATTTATTCATCGCATTACGCCTATCCCGAAAAACTGAAGGTCGAACGCATCACGTCGCGCAAACAATTGTTGAAGGCGATGAACGACGCGGCCAATCTGGCTGTGCGTGCCAACGACGCGCGCAGCATGTTCAATGTCACAGGTCGCGGCGTGGTCATAGGCGTGATTGACACCGGAGCCGATTGGCGTCACGGCGATTTCCGCAAAGCCGACGGAACTACGCGCATCAAGTTCATGTGGGATGTCAGCGACAGCGCCGGAACCGGCCCCGGCAATCTGGGGCGCGTGTTCACCGAAAGCGAAATCAATGCGGCGTTGCAATCCGGCAGCGGAATCGGATCGGTGGACACTGAAGCTCACGGAACGCACGTCACGGGCATCGCAGCCGGAAACGGACTGGGCGCAGGCGCTGGAGGCAGCCCGTCATTGTTCAGCGGAATTGCGCCCGAAGCCGATCTGGTGATTGTCAAAGCGACTCGAGCCGGATCATCCGGTTTTCGCAACGACGATATGATGGCCGCAGCGGCGTTCATCCGCGACCGCGCGGCGGAATTGAACGAACCCTTCGTCATCAATCTCAGCGTCGGCGGCCAGAGCGGAAATCGCGACGGCAGCGATCCGATGGATATGGCGGTTGATAATTTGCTGGCGACTGGCGTTGGGCGACATTTTACGATTTCCGCAGGCAACGTCGGCTCGCTCAACAATCACGCTGGCGGCGTCATTGAACAAGGCAAGGAAATCACCTTGCCGTTCAGCGTGACTGCTGGCGCAACCGGTTTGCGCGTCATTTACCGCGACACAGACACCATCAACGCCCGCGTGGTCAAACCCGACGGCGCAGTTATCGGCCCGGTCGGCTTCAACCAGCAAAACGGCGACGCGAACGTCACGCTGACGCACATCCCGACCACAACCAACAACGGCACTCGTCACATTGTTGTCAGCTTCCCGGCAGCCATATCCGGCTCTTGGCAACTGATTCTGAGCGCCAGCAATGTCAAAAACGGTCGCTATGACGCCTGGGTCAGCGACAGCGGCGCGACGCGCTTTGATAATTCGGTGGCAACCATCGGCAGTTACGAAACGGGTTCGCCCAAAGGCGTCAAACGCGCCTTCATCGTCGCCAACTACGTCAGCAAAACGCAGTACGTTGACGTCAACGGCGTCACGCAAGTCAGAACCAGTCAGTCGTTGGGCGCAGGCTCAGCCAGTTCCAGCGCCGGCCCCACGCGCGATGGACGATTGAAACCCAACATAGGCGCGCCCGGAACCTTTCTGATGTCCACGCTGTCGTCTGGCAAATCCAGTTCTACTGCCAGTTCGACGATTGGCCCGGGCGGCAGACATTACGCCATTTCCGGCACTTCGATGGCGTCGCCGGTGGTTGCCGGAACCATCGCCTTGATGCTGCAAGCCAATCGCAATCTGACGCCCGACCAGATTACGCGCATCCTGCAACGCACTGTCATCAACGACGGCTTCACAGGACCATCGGTCGGTTACAAATTCGGCTACGGCAAAGTGAATGCAATGGCGGCGGTCAAGGCTGTGGTGGATAACGTTGCGGCAGCGGAATTTGTCAGCGTGTCGTCGGCCAGCTTTGCTCCCGATCTGGTGGCTGCGCCTGACACTATTCTCGCCGGATTCGGCGCGAATCTGGCTCCGAACATCTCTGTGGCTACCAGCGTCCCGTTGCCGACCGAATTGTCCGGCGTTCGCGTGCGCGTCACGGACAGCGCCGGAACCGCCCGATTTGGTGGATTGTTTTTCGTGTCGCCGGAACAGATCAATTACACCATTCCGACAGGAACTACGGCGGGCGTCGCGCTGATTGATGTCTTGCGAAACGGCGCGGTCGTCGGTCGCGGAGCCGTCAGCATCAACCCAGTCTGGCCGGGAATGTTTACAGCCAACTCTTCGGGTTCAGGTTTGGGCGCAGCAGTCGTTTTTCGCGTTCGCGCCAACGGACAGCAAGTGTATGAACCCGCAAATGTCCCGATTGACGTTGGCATTCCGGGCGACCGCGTGTTTCTGATTTTATATGGAACCGGAGTGCGCGGACGCAGCGACCTGAATCGCGTGCAGGTGACTTTGGGTGGGACTCCACTGGCTGTGAGTTATGCAGGGTTGGTGGATGGTTTCGTCGGACTGGATCAGGTCAACGTCGAATTGTCATCTAGTCTGGCCGGACGCGGGCAACTCGATTTGCTGACCTACGTGGATGGTTGGACGGCCAATGCCACTCAGTTCACCATCAAATGAAGCTCAGAGAAATACAGGACAGACAGATTGAATCTGTCTGTCCTGTATTTCATCGAGCAGCAATTGTCACGAGATTCGACACGTGGGCGGGCGCGGGTTCCGGCTTCGGTTCAAGGACGCCAAACTTGCTGAAATACGCCAACTGGCGGCGATAACAATGTTGCTTTTCCATGTCGAAGGCCACACAGGAATCAATCGGGCGCGAATAAATGTGAATGCTGACCGCTGGTTCGTTGAAGTTGTACAACCGATGAATGGTTTGCAATTTGTCGGCGGTCAACACCGTTCCGCCCGCGCAGGCTTCGACTTCGCGCACCACTTCCAGTTTGGTGTGGTCAGAACCGGCCAGACAATCAATGCCGACGACGTTTTGATTTTCTGGATGGTCGCACCCCAGCCATTTGTAATCCGTCACGCCCAGATTGCCGCGTTGAGGAATCATCCAGCACAATTGGCCGTTGTGTGTATGCACGGCTGTTTTCTGACCCGGTTGCCAGCAAATCGTCATCACTTCAAACAGATCGTCGCGGTAAATCATGTTCCGGGTGTAAAACTTCTGGTCGAAAAAGACATAAGGTTCCAGGGATGAATCGCTGACCTGCACGCTGTCGCAAAAATCCAGCACGCCGTCCCGCGTAATGATGCCCTGTTCAAACGAACGAAGTTGGACGATGAAATAGTCAACACTGATTAAACGTTTTGCCATAATTGAACTCCTCAGAGGTTGTTTGAAAAGTTAGCTCCGTTAGGAGCGAAATGTTTATAGCCGGCAGAGGGTAAGAATTCCAAGCTCCGTAGGAGCAACATGTGGCACATGTCGCTCCTACGGAGCTTGAGAAATTGTTGCTGACCATTGCTATAAACATCTAACTCCTACGGAGCTGAGGCAATTGCCAACTTTTCAAACAGCCTCTCAGAAATAAGAGTTCAGAGTTCAAGCTTCAGCATGTAGCGTCTGCCAATCAGGCAATGACAAGCTAAAGCTTGAACTCTGAGCCGTCTCATCCGCCGACGTGAACCGCCGGGCGACGTGATGGATCCGGTTCTGCCTGGCGCAGAATTTCGTGCGTCACCGGCGCGGTATCGCCTTCGCCGAAGAAAATAAATTTCAGCACGTAAATCAGCGGATTGCCTTCCGTCCAGCCGAAATACACGTGCGGAATCTGGCCGGTCTGATTGCGAACGTACAACAGAAACGCCGCAATCGCGTTCGGCACGGCGGGACTTTTCGTGCGCAGAATTTTGTAATTGCCTACCTGTACGCCGCGAATTTTCAACAAGCCGGAAAAATCCGATGCGTCGCCGGGACGGACTTCAAAAAAGAGCACCGGATCGTGTGACGGAATGTGATTGTTCCAGCGCTCTTCTTTTTCCTTCAGCCGGTATTCGTCCACGTCGCCCCGGTCTTGTCGGTTGGCGATGATGCGAATTGTGCCGTTCTTGGCTTCTTCAATGAACTGTTTGGCCAGATCGTTCAGTTCCACACCATCAACGCGCAATTCGGTAGAACGCAACGCGCGCGACATAAACGAAACTCCGATGATGAAAACGATGAACAACGAAGCGATCTTGATGCCTTCGGGTTGTTCAACCAGATTGAGGCTCGCCGTGTAACCGAAAATCAACGCAATCGCCAGAAACGCCCAGCGATGCCATCCGCCACGTCGCCAGGCCGCAATCGCCACTGCCACCGCCGCCGAAAACATCAACGCCAACACGCCCGTCGCATAAGCTCCGCCCTGCCGAATCGGATCGGCGTCGAACATGATCGTTACTACAAAACAGATGGCCGTCAGCACCAGCGTCAGCGGACGAGTCGCGCGCGCCCATTCGGGAGCCATGCCGTAACGCGGCAAATAACGCGGAATGATGTTCAACAAACCAGCCACCGCCGACGATCCGGCAAACCACAAGATCGAAACCGTGCTCAGGTCGTACAGTGTTCCGAAAACATCGCCCAGATACCCGTGCGCCAGATAAGCCAGCGCACGTCCGTAGGCTTTGCCACCCAATTGAAATTCCGGTGCCGGAATCAACGTCGCGGTCACGAAGCTGCTGGAAATCAGCATCACGCTCATGATCGCAGCGGCGGAAAGCAGCAATTTTTTCGCGTTGCGAATGCGACCGACAGGATGTTTCGGATCGTCCGTTGCGTCGCCTTTGACCAGCGGCATGACCACCACGCCGGTCTCAAATCCCGACAACCCCAGCGCCAGTTTCGGAAACAACAACAACGCCGCGGCAACCATCGCCAGCGGATTTCCGTGAACGCTGAGCAGCGCGCTTTTCCAGTTGGAGATGACTTCGGGGTGCCTGAAAATTTCTTTCAACCCGACGGCGACGACAATCAGGTTCAGCCCGATGTACACCACCACCAGCACGACAGCCAGGCCAATGGCTTCCTTGAAGCCTTTCAAAAACACAGCGCCCAGCGCGGTAATCAACAGCAGCGTAACCAGCACTTCCTGGTTGTGCAGGAAGTGCGGCGCGTAAGGATTTTCAATGATGTGTGCCGTCGCGTCCGCCGCCGACAACGTGACGGTGATGATGAAGCTGGTGGCGGCAAATCCGAGCAACGCCAGCACAAACAATTTGCCGCGCCAGCGCGGCAGCAAATCTTCCAGCATCGAAATCGAACCGTCGCCGTGAGGACTGGCTTCGGCCACGCGGTTGTACATCGGCAACGCGCCAAACAACGTCAACAGAACCAGCACCAGCGTGGCAATCGGCGACAAAGCCCCGGCGGCCAGAAACGCTATGCCGGGTTGGTAACCCAGCGTAGAAAAATAATCCACGCCGGTCAGACACATGACTTTCCACCACGGATGCGTGTGGTACTGCCCTTCTTTTCCGTGAGGGCCGGCGACTTCTTTCACCTGGCCTTCAAAAAACCAACGCTTGAACCGCTCGGTCGAGCTTGAAGGTGAGACTGTTGATTCAGACATGATGTTTCAAATCGCCTTCTGACCAAAAAACCAGATGATCAGAAGTTCGCTTCTTATAAATTCGTGGGTGAACTTCGGCAAGCAAGGCGCATCCTAGCACCAAGAAGGCGGTGACTGAAGGCTTGGGAAAACAGTTCGAGTCGTCGCTCAATCCGCATCATTAGACTGAGCGACGACTGCGACTTCATAAGGCAGGTTGGGGATCATACGGTCGCTGTATGGATTCCAGATATTTCACCAGATTGGTGATGTCCGTCTGGCTGAAAATCATGCCCCACACAGGCATGTCCTTTTTGCCATGCACTGGCGCCAACGCATCGCCGGAAATTTTCTTGCGCACTTCGTCGGCTGGGAACTTCACCCCTCTTTGAATTTTGGTCAGGTCGGGAGGAAGCTTTTTCAGCGAAGACGTAACCGGGCCATTGCCTTTGCCATCCACGCCATGGCAACTGGCGCAATAATTCGTAAACAATTTTTTGCCGCGCACCACCGACGAATCTTCTTTCTGCGCAAAGACCTGTGCGCCAGCGTACAACGCAACCGCGAAACCAACGATCAGCAAAAATCTGGCGATTTTCATAACGACACCTCCACATTCGGAATTCCGAAAGCCAATACGGCTTTCGCTGTCGTATTCAGCAATCATCGTTCCCCGCCAATTGGCGGTCATTTTGGGGTTGTTGGCCGAACGTATTGCGGAAAGTTGCACAGTTTTGCAGAAACAGTTGGGCAATTTTTCGATCAAGTCGCAGGCCGATCAGTGGCGCTTTTTCCCGCCGCGAGCCTGTGCGGTTTCGACGACCGAAAAATCCACCAGATGGCGATCTACGTTGACGCGATCCACTTTCACTCGTACTCGATCGCCCAAACGGAACTTGCGCCGACCGCTGCGTCCCGACAAGCAGTGCGTTCGTTCGTCGAAGTTGTAGTAATCGTCAATCAAGGATGAAACAGGAACCAGGCCTTCGATAAAGAACTCGTCCAGTTCGACGTAAAACCCGAAATCTCGCACATTGGAAATCATCCCGTCGAATTCTTCGCCCAGACGTTCAGCCATGAAAACGGCTTTGCGCCATTCGTCAATTTCTTTTTCGGCGGCATCGGCGGCGCGTTCGCGTTCGCTGGATTCTTCGGCCATCAATTCCAGTTCGCCAAACGGAATCGGTTTGGGTGCGTTCTTAGGTGCGGAACGGGAGGCGGTAGCGACCCGGTTCTCGGAGTTTGCCCGGTCGCTACCGCTCCCGGTTCCGTACCGGTCGCCAGCTTGCAACAACGCCCGCAGCACACGATGCACAATTAAGTCTGGATAACGTCGAATCGGCGACGTGAAGTGAGTGTAAATAGGCGCAGCCAATCCGAAATGTCCCAGGTTCTGAGCCGAATACCGCGCGCGCTGCAACGAACGCAACATCGCATAAGCCAGCACGCGCTCTTCGGGTTTGCCTTCGATCTGTTTCGACAATTGCTGATAACTTTTTGAACTGACTTCGCTCATCGGAAAGCGGTATCCATAAGTCGCCGCCAATTGCGCGAATTCGATCACGCGCTGCGCTTCCGGTTCTTCGTGAATGCGATACATCGCGGGAACACCGAGCCGGTGAAAATGCCCGGCGACGGTTTCGTTGGCCAGCAGCATGAATTCTTCGATGATGCGATGCGCGATGTTGCGGTCGGCTTTCAGCACTCCGGCGACGCGGCCTTCGTCGTCGAACTCGAACACGGATTCGGGCAGGTTGAAATCAATCGCGCCGCGCAACGTTCGCATCCGAATCAGAATCCGCGCCAGTTCTTCCATCGTTTTGAACAAGTCGAGCAAATCGGCGTAGCGCATCGCCAATTGCGGATCGGCGCGCGAGAGCAGCTTGTTCACATCGGTGTAAGTCATGCGTTCGTTGCTGCGAATGACCGTTTCGCGCAATTCGTAATTGACCACGCGCCCTTGCCTGTCCACCTCCATCAACGCCGACATAGTCAACCGATCCACTTTCGGATTCAGTGAACAGATTCCGTTGGACAAATGTTCGGGCAACATCGGAATGGCGTGTTCAGGAAAATAAACCGAAGTCCCGCGCAATCGCGCTTCGACATCCAGCGGAGTTCCAGCGCGAACGTAATAACTGACATCGGCGATGTGAACGCCAAGCTGAAAATTGCCGTTGTCTAGCCGTTTCAAACTGATGGCGTCGTCAAAATCGCGCGCGGTTTCGCCGTCAATCGTCACGGTCGGAACTTCGCGCAAATCCAACCGACCAAAGAGTTGTTCTTCGGTGACGACCGGCGAAACGGCATTGGCTTCGTCCAGAACTTCAGGCGGAAAGATGTGCGGCAAGTCGTGTTTGTAAATCACGATGTTGATGTCCATGCCGGGTTCGCCGCTTGCCGCGCCTAACTTTTCAACAATGCGACCGCGAGGATTCTGCCGATGATGAACACCGCTGCGTTTCATCGAACCGCCGGGATAGCCAGTGATTTCCACCAGCACAATCCAACCGTCAGCGAGTTCCGCCGCTTCGCCGCCGCTGATTTCAATGTCGTAAGGAAATTTTTCGTCCAGCGATTCCACCCACGATTCGCGGAATCCGTGATGCAACCGGCCAATGATGCGCAGTTGGCCGCGTTTCAAAATCATTTCGACTTTGGCTTCGCGCCCATTGGTGGCGCTGTTCTTACCCATGCGAGCCAGACTGACCACCACGCGGTCGCCGTCAAAGGCTCCGTTCAAATCTTCGGCGGCAACGCGAATGCGACCGCGCGCTCGTTCGTGAGCGTCGTCGGGAATGAAGTTGATCGTCTTGCGCCTCCGCTGGCGAATCGTTCCCAGCATAGCCCGGTTGGAATCCGCCCAGCGAAATTCCTGACCGCGCTGGCGCAACAATCCGCAACCTTGCAATTGGTTCAGCAACAGCGAAACAGATTTTTGGTCGGCGCGACTGAGTTCGAACAGTTCGGCCAGTTCGATAATCGTCAGGCCATCGGGTTCGTTGCGAATCGCGGCCAGCAATTCGTCAGGGTCAATGGTTGCGGCGGTTTGGTTGATTTGTTTCTTTCGGCTCATCGGCGAAAGCATACGCAATATCGGGTCAGAAACAACTGTCGGCGATCCCGCCACTGGCAAACCAAGCTTTTTCAAAAAAGCGGCAACCGCAATTTGGCTTCGCAGCCTTTGCCGCTGGCGCGATTTTCCAGGGTCAGCATGCCGCCGTGGCCTTCGGCAATCTGGCGGCTGAGCGCGAGGCCGATGCCGGAACCGCCCGGCTTGGTAGTAAAAAACGGCACGAACAAATTGGAGGTGTTCGACAATCCCTGGCCTTCGTCTTCGACGGAAATTTCCAGAAAGCCATTGTTGACGCGCCAACCGACGCTGACTCCGCCGCCGGTTGTCAAAGCGGCGTCCACTGCGTTGCGCAACAGGTTAATCAGCAACTGCTCCAATTGATCGCGGTCGCCCTGAATCGTCAATTCAGGGCCGGGCAACAATTCCACTTTCAATCGCGTTTCCAAACCGGCGACTTGCCGAACCCAACTGCCGACTTCCATTGGCTGCAATTCAGGGCGCGGCAGTTTGGCCAGAATCGCATAAGCCGTCATAAAGCGATTCAACGATTCAGCGCGCGAAGAAATCACCGACAAGCCGCGCGTCAGGTCTTCTTCCCAATCCAACGGGCGAGGATCGCGCGACAACAGAATTTCCAAACTGCGCGCAATTGATTTGATCGGCGTCAGCGAATTGTTCAATTCGTGGCCCAGCACACGCACCAGGCGTTGCCATGCCAAACGTTCTTCTTCCCGCAACGCGCGGCTCAGATCGGCGATGACCACCAATTGATGCGGCTTGCCGTTTTCGCGGAACGTACTGCGGCGCATTCCCCAACGGCTGGCGACGTTGCCTATGCCGCCGGGAAAAGTTCGTTGCAGCGTACGCGCCGCGTCGCCTTCCAGACAATCCTGCATCCTGAGTTCTTCGGCAGTTTTGCCTAGCAATTGCGCCGACGGGCGATCCAGCAAACGTTCGGCGGCACGATTGACCAGCCGCAATCGTTGTTCGCTGTCAAAGGCGAAGACAGCCAGATCAATTTCTTCCATCACGCGGCGCAACAACGCCGTCGCTTCCATCGCGCCCAATCGTTGAACACGCAAGGTGGAACTTAGCGCATTGACTTCACGAACGACATCGCCGAGCGGATCGTCTTTGTTGACCGCGCGGCCACGAATCGAATAATCGCCTTCGCGCAAGGCCGACAACAGATTCGACAACGTTTGCAACGGCATCACCACACGTTCGCGCAAGGCGTAAGCGCAGCCCAACCAGAAACTGACGATGAAAACCGTCAACGTCCATTGCACCTTTGCTGTGTAATCTCCCGTCCACAGCATGACCAACGCCACCAGCGCTCCGGGGAAACCGGTGAAAAACGCCAGCAGCCAGATGCGTTTATCGAAACTCAACCGTTGTGCATGAAACGGTCTCGGCAGAGGTTTGACGTGAACGTGTGAATCTCCGGCTTTGGTGGTTGGCTGCGGCAGAATGGAAAGCAGATTTGGCCGGTCGGTATCAACCGGTTCGTATTCGCCAAAGATTCGCAAGCCCAGAAGTTTCATTTACGAGTCCTTTATTGCGTTTCTTTGGCAAAGTTTTAAGCCGCGACTTCAACATACGATGAATAGCTGTTCGGCTCCGGCAATTCATAGCCTTCCAGTCGCAAACCTTCAAGGTGAAAATCAATCGCTTCCTGAATGTTGCGTCCGGCTTCCTCTCTGCTTCTCCCGGTCGAACCGCAGCCCGGTACGTCGGGAGAGTAAGCCGAATATCCTGTCTCTGTTTTCTCTATGACAATCAAATACGTCTTCATGACTTTAGCCCTTCACGGTTCAACAATAGTTTTCCAGTTCCTGCCAGTAAACGCTACTACAAGCCGAATTTTTCCAGCCGCCGGTAAAGCGCGCTGCGGCTCAGGCCCAGAGCTTCCGCCGCTTTGCTGACGTTGCCATCAAAGCGCGCCAGCGTCTTTTTGATCAGATAACATTCGACATCTTCCAGGCTCATTTCTTCCAGCCGCACTGAGCTTTCCGACGATTGGTACAAACCCAAGTCGCTCGGCTTTACGATGGTTCCTTGCGCCATCAGCACGGCGCGTTCGATGGCGTGATCCAGTTCGCGGACGTTGCCCGGCCATTGATGTTCGGTCAGCGCGCGCATGGCGGCAGCGTCGAAATCCGTCACCAGCTTGCGATAGCGCGCAGCGTTCTGTTTCAGAAAGTGAGCCGCCAGCAGCGGAATGTCTTCGCGGCGGTCGCGCACGGCAGGCAAACGAATTTCAACCGTGTTCAAACGAAACAGCAAATCCTGTCGAAAACGACCGGCGGCGACTTCGGCGTGCAGGTCGGCGTTCGTGGCAGAAATTATTCGCACGTTTACTTTTCGAGTTTTGGACGAACCGACGCGCTCGAATTCGCCGGTTTCCAGCACGCGCAACAGCTTGGCCTGTTGCGGCAAAGAGATGTTGGCGATTTCGTCCAGAAACAACGTGCCTTCGTCGGCGAGTTCAAAGCGGCCAACGCGATCAGTTTTGGCGTCGGTGTAAGCGCCTTTGATATGGCCGAAAAGTTCGCTTTCAAACACGCCTTCGGACAATCCACCGACGTTGACCGTTACCAGAGGTTTGTTGGCGCGGTGCGAAATCGAATGCAGCACGCTGGCCACGACGCCTTTGCCGGTTCCGTTTTCGCCGGTTATCAGCACGTTGGCGTCTGACGGGCCGACGCGGGCGATGATTTGCAAAACAGGTTGCATCGCGGGCGATTCGGCAATCAGTTTCGAACGGTGTTCGTTGCGAAGAATCTGGTTTTCGGCTTCCAGCCGCTGGCCTTTTTTGAGCGCCTGGCCGAGTTCGATCTGTGTTCGCAAAATGCTGATGAGCCGTTCGTTTTCCCAGGGCTTCTGGACGAAATCGCGCGCGCCGCGTCGCATGGCTTCGACGGCCAGATCAACGCTGCCCCAGGCAGTCATGACCACCACCGGCAAGGAATTGTCCATCGTCTGCAATTGCGCCAGCAAATCCAATCCTTCCTGGCCGGAGGTGGTGTCGCGCGTGTAATTCAAATCCATCAGCGCCACATCGAAATCTCTATGTTCGATGGCGGACAAAATCTCTGCGGGCGAAGTCGCCGTTTCCGTTTGAAAGCCTTCGCTTTTCAACAACAGGCGCAAAGCTTCCAGCACGTCGGGTTGATCGTCGGCGATCAGAATTCTGGGAAATGAGTTCGAGCTTTTCATAACAAAACAAAATCCACGAAGCCACACGAAGAAGCACGAAGCAGTTTTTCTTCGTGGAACTTCGTGTTTCTTCGTGGAAGATAAACGATCAATCCTTGACCAGCCAACCGTCAGCCAGATTGATGACGCGATTGCCGTAAGTCGCGTTCACTTCCGAATGCGTCACCTGGACGATGGTCGTGCCTTCGTCATTCAGCCGTTTGAACAATTCCATGATTTCCCTGCCCTGGCTCGAATGCAGATTGCCGGTCGGTTCATCGGCCAGAATGATTCGCGGATTGGCGACGACGGCGCGCGCCACGCCGACCAGTTGCTGTTGACCGCCGGAAAGCTGGTTCGGATACAAATCCTTTTTGCCGACAATATTGAATTTGTCCAGCACGTCCGCCACGATGGCTTCGCGTTCTGATTTTTTGATGTCGCGGTAAGACAGCGGAATTTCCAGGTTTTCATAAACCGTCAGATGATCCAGCAGGTGATAACTCTGAAACACGAAACCGATGTTGCGGTTGCGAATTTCCGCGCGGTCTTTGGGTTTCATTTTGTGAATGGCGTGGTCGCCGAAATAAAACTCGCCTTCCCAACCGGCATCGTGCATGCCCAGGATGTGCAGCAGCGTGGATTTGCCAGCGCCGCTCGGTCCCATGATCGAAATGAACTCGCCTTCCCTGATCTCCAGCGAAACGCGCCTGAGCACGTAATACTTCTGCAAGCCTTGCGGATAATACTTTTCGATGTTTTCCAAACGAATCATTGTTCAAACCTCTGATTGCCCGCTGAGCGAGCTATCGGTAAAATCCAGCCGTCCAATTTGGTCACAATACAAATCTGAGGTAATCGTTATGACTCCACAACCCATGCTTGAAAGACCTCTCAGCCGTTACGAGTTGATTTCCCAGCTTTCCGACGGAGCCAGCATGACCTTCCCGCACGTCAGTTGGGAAGAATACGAAGAATTGCTCGACCAATTCGTCGAGCCAGCCGGTTTGCGTATGAGCTATTACAAAGGAGAACTCACAGCCATGTCACTTTCTGCCGAACATGAAAAGTACGCTCGCTTTATTGAACAACTAATTACCGCATTGAAACTTCGACTGCGCTTCAGCATCAGTTCCTTTGGCTCGTGGACAATGAAAAAAGCCAAGAAGCAAACCGGCAAGGAACCGGATGCCTGCTTTTACGTCCAAACTGCGTCGGCAATCGGCAACCGTATTGATCTGGATTTTGCCGTTGATCCGCCGCCTGACATCGCCGTTGAAGTGGACATTCACCATAAAACCAAAAACCAGTTGGAGATTTACGCCGCGCTCGGCATTCCGGAACTTTGGGTGTTCGACAACGGACGACTGACCATTCACCTGCTTGAAGACGACCATTACGTCGAAGTGGAAATCAGCAAAGCTCTGCCGATGCTGACGGCTTCGGTGCTAACCGACTTCCTGAACCGGTTGCCGAAAGACGGCGAATTCCAAACCTTGCTGGCCTTTGACGAATGGTTGCAGTCAATCAAGCAATAATCTCATTCGCACCGGAGCGCGACCATTGGGTCTACCTTTGACGCCCGCCGAGCCGGAATCAAACACGCCAGAAATACCACCGCCGCCAGTAACACTGAAACTCCCGCATAAGCCATCGCGTCGTTTGGGCTGACTTCAAATAGCAGTTTCGTCAGCAACCGTGAAACCGCGAACGCAGCCGCCAGTCCGACGCCGATGCCCAAGCCAGCGAGCCGCATTCCCTGAGCAATGACCATTCTTATGACATCGCTGCGTTGCGCGCCGAGCGCCAGTCGAATTCCTATCTCCTGAGTTCGCTGTGTCACCACATAACTCATCACGCCATAAATGCCGACCACCGCCAGAGCGATTGCCAATCCGGCAAAAACCGCCAGAAGCATGGCAATAAAACGTTGCGGCGCAACCGACCGCGCGACCATGGCTTCCAAAGCCAGCGGACGGCGAATCGGTTGATCAGGGTCAATGGTACGAATTACCTGACGAATGCCGCTGATCAAATTTTCAGGCGCCGCCTTGCCGCGAACCACCAGCGTCATCCACGAATTCGGCATCTGAGCCGCAGGGATATAAAGCTCCGGATTGAACTCGTCGGTCAGATTCAACAACTTGACGTTGCCGATGATGCCAACGATTTCGCGCGAAACCGGGTTGCCGTACAACTCGACTTCTTCGGGCGATCCGACGGTCAATCGTTTGCCGAGTGGGTTTTCATTCGGCCAGTGTAATTTCGCCAGTTGTTCATTGATGATGACAACGCCTGCGCTGGTGCGAACGTCAGTGTCGGTGAAATCCCGTCCGGCACTAATCGGAATGCCAAGCGTTTTGAAATACTCCGAACTGATTTCGTGATTGTCGGCGTTGGGCGGATCGGTGTTCGGCGCAATAGGACGCCCATCAATGTTGAATGAAGTCGCTCTGCGTCCGTTGTTGAACGGCAAGATCGTCGTCAGCGAAGCGGTTTCAACGCCCGGCATGGCGCGAACGGCTTCCAGCGTGCGGCGGAAAAAATCAGCCTGTTGCCATGGGTCTTTGTATTTGGCGCGCGGCAAACTGATGTCGGCTTTGATGACGTTTTCCGCGCGAAATCCCGGATTGACTTCGAGCAGTTTCCAGAAACTTTTCAGCAGCAACCCGGCGGTCACCAACAACACCAATGAAGCAGCGATTTCCAGCACAACCAGTCCGTTGCGAATGACAGTCAATTTGGCCGACCCCGAAGCCGAACGAGTTGATTCGCGCATCGCCTGACTCAGGTTGGTTTTGGTCAATTGCCAGGCGGGCAACGCTCCGAAAACAATTCCGGTAATGACAGACATCAGCATCGTAAAGCCGATGACCACACGATCAATCGTGATTGCGTCGGGATTTGGAACGGCATCGGGGTTGATCTTGATCAGCCATTCCACGCCAAACGCCGCCAGCAGCAACCCCAACACACCGCCGGCCAAACCCAAGACCAGGCTTTCGCTGAGCATCAATCGAATCAGATTCCAGCGCGAAGCGCCGAGCGCGGCGCGGACAGAAATCTCTTTCCAGCGAACCGTCGCTCGCCCCAGCAACAAACTTGCCACATTGACGCAGGCGATCAGCAATACCAAAACGACAGCGCCGAACAGAATCCACAACGGACGTTCGATTTCGCCAACCAATTCTTCGCGCAGCGAAACCAGTTTGAATCCGTTGTCACGATCCGTATTTTGGTTTTCCTGTTCGATTTGTTTGGCAACGGACATTGCTTCCGCTTGAGCTTGCGGATAACTGACGCCCGGTTTCAACCGCGCCATCGTTTGCAAAAATGAAGTGCCGCGTTGGTATTTCGACAAATCCAGAGCCAGCGGTTTCCAAATTTCAATGCTGTCAGATGGGAAGTTGAATCCTTTCGGCATCACGCCGATGACTGTGTGGGCTTCGCCGTTCAGTTGGATATTCTGGCCAACGATTTCTTTGCCGCCGAAGCGGCGCTGCCATAATCCGTAGCTGATGACAACGACCAGATTTTTGCCTGGCGCGTCTTCTTCGGCGGTGAACCAGCGCCCCTGCAGTGGTTGCACTCCGGCGACGTTTACAAAGTCCGCAGAAGCGTTGATGGCGGAAAGCGATTCGGGATTGCCGTTGCCGGTCAGCGCTGCGCTGGTGTAATGAAACGCCGCGTAATGTTCGAAGCTCTGATTGCGCGCGCGCAAATCAGTGTAATTGTGCGGCGACACGGAAAACCGGTCGCCGCCGCTTCCATCGCTCGCCCACACGTAACTGATTCGTTCGAAATTCGGATACGGCATTGGGCGCAATAACAACGCATTAACCACGCTGAAGACTGCCGCGTTGGCTCCGATGCCCAGCGCCAGCGTCAACACGGCGATCAAGGTATAGCCGGGATTTTTCCACAACATCCGGCATCCGTATCGCAAATCTTTCAATATGTTTTCCATCAGGACTCCCAAGGTGTGTTTAGACTGCTGCCTCCAAGCTGAAGCGCGTAGTTTCTGGCGTTTGCCGGGCGGCTGAAGCCGCGTTGCCGCCTGAAGGCGGTACTCTAAACTGTTATTCGTAACGAAGCGCAATCATCGGGTCCACTTTTGCCGCGCGACTGGCGGGAATCAGACAGGCGATCATGACCACCAATCCCAAAGCCAGCGTCACGCCGATGAATGCCACGGCGTCGGTAGAACTGACGCCGTACAACAAATTCGCCAGCAATCGCGTCAACACAAAAGCCGCCGTCAGACCAATCGCCATTCCAATTGCGGCGAGTTTCATTCCCTGTCGCAACACCATTTTCAACACATCGCTGCGCTGCGCGCCTAGCGCCATGCGAATGCCGACTTCGCGCGTTCGCTGCGCCACCGAATACGACATCACGCCGTAAATTCCGATTGCCGCCAACGTCAACGCCAGCAATCCAAACGCCGCCAGCATCGCAGCCACTGCGCGCGCCGGGAACAGTGACAAATTCATGTGTTCGGCCAGAGTTTTGATTCCTGTGACAGGCAGGTTCGGGTCCAGATTCTGGAATTCGTTGCGAATCGCGGCAATCATGGTTTCCGGCCTGGCTTTGGTGCGGACGACCAGCGTGTTGAAAGCCAATTGATTTCCCAGCGGAAACCAGACAAACGAGCGCGCGTCTTCTCCCAGGCTCCAGTATTTGCCGTCTTTGGCGATGCCGACGATTTCCCAGAAATCTCCGTCAGACCGTGTGCGGAATCGTTTGCCGAGCGCGCTTTCATTCGGATTGCCGCCCGGAAAATGTTTGCGCGCGAAAGTTTCGTTGACCACCACCGAACGCGTTTTGCCTTCCTGGTCAAGTTCGTTCAGATCGCGCCCGGCCAGAATCGGCGTACCAACGGATTCGAAATACTTCAATCCGACGCTGGCGTTCATCGCGTTCGGTACGTTCGAACCGCGCTCTTCCGGCGCGCCTTCGATGTAAATGCTGGTTCCGTTGTAATTGATGCTCAGCGGCATGAAATCCGTCACCGACGCCGATTGCACACCGGGCAAGGCTTCGATTCGATTGAGCAGTTGTTTGCGAAGCTGGTTGCCGGGTTCGGTTTGATAACCCTGCAAACTGAGGTCGAAGTTCATCATCACGGCGTTTTCCGTATTGAAGCCGGGATTCAGCGAACGCAGTTGCTGCAACGCGCGAAGCGTCAATCCGGCGGCCACCAGCAGCAACAACGACACCGCGATTTGCGCCACCACCAGCGAACTTCGCAGCCACGAACGACGAACGCCAGATTGCGAAGCGACGTCTTTCAGCGCAGGAACCAGATCGGGTTTGGTCGCCTGCAACGCCGGAACCAGACCGAAGACGATTCCGGTAATGACGGCCACCACCATCGAAAACAGCAGCACACGCCAATCCACATGCAATTCCAACATAATCGGAATGTCCGCCGGAGGCTTCAAACCCATCACCAGGTCAATGATCCATCCAGCCATCAACACGCCCGCCAACCCGCCCGCCACAGCCAGCAAAACGCTTTCGGTCAGCAACTGCCGAACGATGCGCGCGCGACTGGCTCCGATGGACAACCGAATAGCGATTTCCTTGCTGCGTTCCGTCGCACGAGCCAGCAACAAATTCGCCAGATTCGTGCAGGCGATCAGCAGAACCAGCGCCACCAATCCCATCAACGCGGCAGACACACCAAGCACGCTGTTTCGGATTGTCGGCAGTATGAATCCAGGTTTGATGAGCTGAATTCGCAACCCGTCGTTTTCATTCGGAAATTCTTTGGCCAGTTGAGCGGCAACCATATTCAATGAAGCTTCGGCCTGCTGATGACTGACGCCGTCTTTCAATCGTCCAACCAGAAACAGATTGTCTGTGCTGCGCCGATCCAGGTAATCGTTTTCGGGTTCGATCCAACGCTGCATGGAAAAGGGCACAAAAACTTCCGGCGAGTATATGAATTCCGTTCCACTGAATCCGGCAGGAGCGACGCCGACGACCTTGAACTTTTTGCCGTTGATAAAAATGTCGCTGTCAACGATTGACCGGTCGCCGCCAAAGCGAGCTTGCCAGAGGGAATGGCTGATGATCGCCACCGGATGCGACAATCGCGTATTGTCTTCTTCGGGCAAAAACGTTCGCCCAAGAATCGGTTTGACCCCAAGCACGTCGAAGTAATTTCCCGACACCAGGTATCCCCAGACTTTTTCGCTGTTGTTGTTGCGGCTCAAACTCATCGGCGCAAATCGGTAAGCCAGCAACCCTGACAAAACTTCGTTGCGGTCGCGAAAGTCTCGGTAATTGGGATAAGAATGCGCGGCCATGGCGTCATTGCCACGAATCGGCGCAACCGTCACCACTCGTTCCGGTTCCGCCACAGGCAGAGGACGAAACAAAATCATATTGACCAAGCTGAAAATCGCCGTGTTGGCTCCGATGCCCAGCGCCAGCGACAGAATCGCCACCAGCGAAAATACCGGGCTTTTCAACAAACGGCGAATTCCGAATCGAACGTCTTGCAACAAAGTTTCCATTTTGTCCTCCTCAATTGACACAACAACTCATCCGGCATACTTACCAAATGCTGTGCCTTGAACCGGTTCATCGGTAAACTCACCTGCCAATGAAGTTGAGAGGGAAATGAGAATTGTGAAGGAAGGAGGTTTTGTCCGCTTTTGGGAAGAGCTTTTCCCGCGATTGGCACATCAAAGCTCTGCCAGCAGTTCATCCAACGCCGTGCGTTCTCGTTGCGGCAGAAAATTCAAAGCTTGTCCCCGACAAGAGGCTTTCAACCGAGCCAGAAAGGCTGAGTCGGTTTCGGCTTGCCAGAGCAATTTGGCCAATCCGCGTGTGTCGCCGACTTCAAAGTAACCGGGGTAATCGTCGCCGAGCAGCCCGACGTTGCCGGGAATGCGCGATGCCAGAACCGGGACTCCGGCGACAATGGCTTCGGAAACGACGTTGGCTCCGCCTTCCATCTTCGAGGAATGCACGCACAACTGGCTGGTCATCAGAATTTTCCGAACGCGTTCGGGCGTTTGCTCGTCCAACCAGCGATAACGCGAATTGGCTCGCATTTCCCGCTCCGCGCCGACAGCCATTCGTTCATCCATCGCCGCTCCGACGTGGATAATTTCAATCCGCGAGCTTTTAGGCAACAACCGCGCGGCTTTTGCAGCGCGAAACGGGTCTTTTACGTCGCGCAGATGGCCGATGACGCAGACTTGAAAATTGCGAGTCGCTGATTTCGTAGCGATGATTCGTTTGGGCGATTCAACCGATTGATAAATGACCCGCGTTTTTGCGTGAAAACGCGGCGGCAAATCGTCCAGCGCTTTGGGTTGCAAGACGATCAATCGTGTCGCCATTTCCAACGCCAACTGCGCTCGGCGACTGCGACGCAAATCTTGGTAAAGATCGGTTCCGGTCAACGCCACTATCAACGGTCGGCGCGGGTGCTGGCTGCGAAAAGCGCGAATCGAATCGAAACTGCGTTTGGCATGAAGCGCAATCAACACGTCACACATTTGCCCTTCGTAACGTTGCGCGATCCAGGCTCTGTGGCCAAGCTCGCGCAGCAACTTCGCCCAACGCAACGCTGTGCGCCGATTTCCGTGGCGCGAATCAGGAGGCGCAGGAGTGACTATTCCTATCTTCATTTTTTTGCGAATTCACACTGTCCTGGCGCAGCGGAAACCGGAGATCATCCAGCGTTCCGGCGGATTGAAAAAATTGCGATACGTCGCGCGAATATGAAAACGCGGTGTGGCGAATGAACCTCCGCGCAGGACTTTCTGGCCGACAAACCATTTGTCGTTGTATTCGTTGAATTCGGTTTTGAAGCCCGGATACGGCGCGTAATCCGAACTCGTCCATTCCCAGACATCGCCAATCATTTGGTGGCAGCCGTAAACGCTTTTGCCTTTTGGATATGCTCCAATCGGCGCGACCGACCAAAGCTGATTGTCGAACAGATTTGCGCGTTCGGATTCTGGCGCGGCGTTTCCCCACGGAAAGTTTTGTTTGGTGTTTGTCGCCGGATCGAAGCAGGCCGCTTTTTCCCATTCGGCTTCGGTGGGCAATCGCTTCCCCGCCCACTTCGCAAAGGCAGAGGCTTCGAAATAACTGACATGCGTGACCGGCTCGTTGGCTTTTGATCGCGCCGAATGCAGACCGTGATAATCGCGGATCAGCCATTCATCACCGTCGAGTTCCCAGTACAGCGGAGCCTGCCACTGTTCGCGGTTGACCGCTTCCCAGCCGGTCGAAAGCCACCAGCGATAATCCTGATAAGCTCCGGCTTCAATGAATTCCAGATATTCGCCAACGCTGACCGGCGCGCGATCAATCGAAAAGTCCTGCAAAAACACCGTGTGCTGAGGCTTTTCGTTGTCCCAAGCAAAATCGTCTCCAGCGTAACCAAGCGGAAACAATCCGCCTTCGATTTCGACCATGCCACTGACAGTTTCGGTCGCTGTCGGCATCACTGTCGCCGGAGCATCGTACAAGTCGCACAACAAATGTTTGATGTCGTAAACCAGCAACTCCTGATGCTGAATCTCATGCTCCAGCCCCAACCGAACGAGCTTCAACAATTCCGTGTCTTCCGTCCGTTCCAGAAACTTCAGCATTTCAGCGTCAACGTGCTGGCGATAACGCACCGTTTCTTTCACCGTAGGCCGCGAGCGTGTGCCACGTTTCGCGCGCAAGATGCGTTTGCCAAAACCTTCGTAATAGGAATTGAAGTAGAAGAGAAAATCTTCGTCGCAGGCTCGATACCCTGGCTGATAAGTCATCAACAGCGTTTCAAAAAACCACGTCGTGTGCCCGATGTGCCAGCGCGGCGGAGACATAAACTCGGCGGTCTGAATGACGTAATCTTCGATTTCCAACGGCGCGACAATTTGCATCGTTTGCCGGCGAACCTGTTTGAACAATTCAACCGTGCTGGCAATGACCGTTGAACTTTTAGCTTTCTGACTTTGAGCAATCGGCATTTCTTTTCCTCAAGAAAAAATAGACAGGATTTACAGGATTCGTCAGGATGAAAACAATCCTGAAAAATCCTGTAAATCCTGTCTACCTCGTTTTGATTATCGCCCAATCGCAAACAGATCGCGTTCGCCGCGAACGAACATCATCTTGCCGGAAATTGCCGGAGTCGCCATCAGCAATTGGCCGATGCTGTTTTTGCCGAGCAGTTCAAATTTATCTCCGGCTTTGACAATGAAAATGTCGCCGTCTTCGCTGGGCAGATAAATCTTTCCGTCCGACGCGACAGGCGAACCGCTGAAACCGCTGCCTTGATGCGGAATGCGGGATTGATACTTTTCTTCGCCGGTCGCCAGATCAAAGCAACTGAAGATGCCTTCGTTTTTCAGCACGTACAGCAGCCCTTGATAAATCAGCGGCGTAGGCATGTACGAACCGACTTTCTGACGCGTCCAGGCGACGTGCTGGCTGGTGGTTTGCCCTTTCGGCAAAGTGATGTCACCGCTGGCTCCGGGGCGAACGACGAAGATCGGCGCGTTCGGTCGGCGTCCGCTGGCGACGACAATCAACTCGCCGGAAAAGATCGGCGTCGGCGCAGTGATGTTGGAACTGTCGCCGAGTTTCCAAAGTTCTTTGCCGGTTTCAGGATCGTTGCCTCGAATGAAATTCGGCGCGTTGGTGATGAGTTCTGTTCGGCCTTTGCCTTGAAAAACCGTCGGCGTCGCCCACGAAGGCATTTCGGTGCGCTCAGTTTTCCAGACGGTTTCGCCTGTTTTGATATTGATGCCCATCAGGAAATCTTCTTTGGACGTGTCGCACTGCACGATGACCAGGTCTTTGTAAATGATTGGCGAACTGGCCGTGCCCCATTCGTATTCAGGCAAATCGTAAGCGCCGACATCCAACCGCCCCAGGTCTTTTTTCCACACGAGCTTGCCTTTCATGTCGAAGGCGTAGAGTCCTTGCGAACCGAAAAACGCGACGACGTAACGGCCATCGGTCGCAGGCGAAGAACTGGCGTAGGTGGATTTGACGTGGCGCTTTTCCTTCGGCTCGCCCTCGTAAGCAACTTTGTCCCAAACTATCTTGCCGGTCTTTTTGTCCAGGCAGAACACTTTCCACTGGTGAACCGACTTGTCGTCCGAAGCGTCTCCCGCGCCATATAAACCTGGCTTGAACGTGGCTTTGTCCTTGCTGCTGATAGCCGAAGTGACAAAGACTTTGTCGCCCCAAACCACAGGACTGGAATGAGCCAAACCGGGAATGCGAACTTTCCATTTGATTGCCGTACCTTTTTCGCCATCCCAGGCGTCAGGCAGGTTTTGGCCGTCAGCGACTCCGGCAGCGTTTTGCCCTCTGAAGGAAGGCCAGTTGTCTTTTGTGGCTTGTTTTTGTGCTATGGCAGGAATCGCCAGTAAGAGTAGAAGAACAGCCAAATGCTTTTTCATAGCAGCCTCCTTGGAGTGCTGCGACTTGTCGCAGCTTTTCTTTGTTCAGTCGAGCATCGGTTGTCAGAAGTGGTTTGCCAAGAACGCAAAGCTGCGCCGAGCCGCAGCACTCCAAATCAAATCACGACCAATGACCGCGCAGCTTTCTCCGTCACGCGCCCGATGATTGCCGCGTCTGCGTATGTTTCGCGCAATCGAGCCAGCAGCGCGTCGGCTTTGTCAGCGGCAATGGAAATCAGCATGCCTCCGGCGGTTTGCGGATCGAAGAGCAAACTGGCCATTTCTTTGGTGATGTCGGTGTCCAACAGAAAGTCGTTGCCGATGTATTCGCGGTTGGTTTTGTCGCCTTGCGTCAGCATCTTGCGCCGAGCCATTTCCAGCGCGCCGTCAATCAGCGGAATGTGTTTGGCATTGAGTTCAATCGTCACGCCGCTGCCTTTGGCCAGTTCCCAGGCGTGTCCCATCAAGCCGAAACCCGTTATGTCGGTAGCTCCGCGAACGCCGAATTCACGCATGGCCTCGGCGGCTTTGCGACCAGCAGTCAGCATCACTTTGACAGAAGCTTCAGCCATTTCTTTGGTCGCTTTGCCGAATTTGATGCCGGTGGAAATTACTCCTGTGCCGATGGGTTTGGTCAGTATCACCACATCGCCGGGGTTGGCTCCGGCGTTGGCGGCAACTTCGTCGGGGTGAATCACACCGGTCACGGAATACCCGAACATGATTTCGTTGCTCTGAACGCTGTGGCCGCCAACCAGCGCCACGCTGTTTTCGGTCAGTATGGACAAACCTCCGCGCATGATTTCGGCCAGAATTTCAAAGTCCACGCCTTTTTTGGGAAAGGCCGTGATGGCCATCGCCGTGATCGGAGTTCCGCCCATCGCCCACACGTCGTTGATGGAATTCAGCGCGGCGATGCGTCCGTAATCGAATGGGTCGTCAACAATCGGCGTGAAAAAGTCCAGCGTCTGCACAATCGCCAGATCATCGCGCAGTTTATACACTGCGGCATCGTCGGCGGTGTCGAAGCCAACTATCAGATTCGGGTTATGCGGCTGGCGCGGTAAGCTGCCCAGAACCTGGGCAAGTGTGCTCGGCGAGAGCTTGGACGCTCAACCAGCGCAATCAACCATTTGTGTCAGTCGTTTTGCCATCTCAGGGAAAGAAAATAGACAGGATTTACGTGATTGAACAGGATGTAAATCAATCCTGAAAAAACCTGTGAATCCTGTCTGTTGTTTTTACTCGTCAGATTTCGCTGCGCCGCGTTTGGCCGCAGCGGGCTTTTCCGCCGGAGCTTCCGCAATCGGAGCCGCCGGAATCAGCTTGCCGATGCCGAGCGCAGCACGGACTTCGGTTTCAATTCGGTCGCAGAGTTCTTTGTTCTCTTTCAGCGTGTTCTTGGAATTTTCGCGGCCTTGTCCCAGCCGTTCGCCTTTGTAGGAAAACCACGCGCCGGATTTGTCCACGATTTTGTTTTCGACGCCTATGTCAATGATCTCGCCGTATTTCGAGATGCCTTCGCCGTACATGATGTCGAACTCGGCTTCGCGGAACGGCGGCGCGACCTTGTTTTTGACGATTTTGACCTTGGTGCGATTGCCAATGACGCTGTCGCCGTCCTTGATCTGTGTGATGCGGCGAATGTCCAGGCGCGCGGACGAATAAAACTTCAGCGCGCGTCCGCCGGTCGTCGTTTCCGGCGATCCGAACATGACGCCAATTTTTTCTCGGATTTGGTTGATGAAGATCAGGCAGGTGTTTGATTTATTGACGACTGCGGTCAGTTTGCGCAACGCCTGCGACATCAAACGAGCTTGCAAACCCGGCAGGCTGTCGCCCATGTCGCCTTCCAGTTCGGCGCGCGGAGTCAGCGCGGCAACCGAGTCAATCACCAGCACATCAACCGCGTTGGACCGCACCAGCGATTCGGTGATTTCCAGCGCTTGTTCGCCGGAATCCGGTTGCGAAACGAACAGGTTGTTGATGTCCACGCCCAGCTTTTGCGCATAAATCGCATCCAGCGCATGTTCGGCGTCCACATAAGCCGCAATGCCTCCGGCTTTCTGCGCTTCGGCGACGATGTGCAACGCCAGCGTGGTCTTGCCGGAACTTTCAGGGCCGAAAACTTCGATGATTCTTCCGCGCGGAACTCCTCCGACACCAAGAGCCGCGTCAATACCGATGCTTGAAGTGGAAATGACTGGGACTTCTTCCTGAACATTGTCCCCCAACCGCATCACAGTACCTTTGCCAAACTGCTTTTCCAGATTTGCCAACGCCGCTTCTACGGCTTTCATCTTTTCGCTTTTTTCAATTGCCATGATTTTTACACCCTCTTTCGGTTAAACGATCCCCGACTCCGATGCTTCGTTGCCGAAGATCGAAGGACGGCGATGGATTGACGCCATACCCGCTAATAATTTTACCCGCCTGATTTTTTGCCTGTTTCGGCAACTGACCTGACCACTTGAACCGTTTAGCTTGCCATTCAGCATGATGGCTGAGCGGCGCGGATTATAGCACGCTGCCCCGGAATGCCACTGGCAGAAGGAAGAAAATATCTCAATCCGGAAAGTCCTGCCAACCGAGCCTTCTCTCCACAGCAGATTGCAAATCCGCGCTCCCGTTGTAGAATCCCGTCTCAATTCAACCTGTCATCTTTCACGCATTCAAGGAGAGTTTTTACGTGGCCACAGTCAAACCGTTTCGCGCGTTGCGTCCGTCGCCAGCCCAAGCCGCAGATGTTTCGGCGGTTCCTTACGATGTCGTCAACACCGAAGAAGCCCGGCAATTGGCAGAAGGCAATCCGCTTAGTTTTCTGCGCGTGTCGCGTCCAGAAATCGAACTGCCCGAAGGCACGGATGTTTACTCCGACGCCGTCTACGAAAAAGCGGCGGCGAATTTTGACCGGCTGATTGCCGATGCGCCGATGGTGATCGAAGACGAACCGAGCTTTTACATTTACGCGCTGCGAATGGGCGAACGAACTCAGATCGGTCTGGTCGCCTGTTGTTCGGTGGACGAATACGACAACGACATCATCCTGAAACACGAAAAAACCCGACCAGACAAGGAAAACGACCGCACCCGTCACATGCTGACCATTCGCGCGCAGACCGGGCCGGTCTTTTTGACTTATCGGCCAAACGCCAAAGTCAATGAACTGGTCAACGAACTGGTTCGCACAGCGCCATTGTTTGATTTCGTCGCGGCGGACAATATAGCCCACACGATCTGGCACATCCCGACGAACAAAAATCAGGCGATCATCGAAGCCTTTGGCGAAGTCCCCAGGTTTTACATCGCCGATGGCCATCACCGCGCCAAAAGCGCAAGCCGCGCGCGCGCCGACTTGCGTGCTCAAAATCTGACTCACAACGGCCAGGAAGAATACAATTTTTTTCAATGCGTTCTGTTCCCGTCTGACCAGCTTCGCATACTGGCTTACAACCGCGCGGTCAAGGATTTGAACGGTTATTCGCCCGAAGATTTCCTGAAAGAAGTAGAACGCGAATTTGAAGTCCGCCCGGACGTTGACCCGGTTCCGCGCAAACACAATCGCTTTGCCATGTATCTGGAAGGCCGCTGGTACGGTTTGAAGCTGCGCACCGATGTCACCAAACGCATGAAAGTCACTGACCGATTGGATGTCAGCGTATTGCAGGAATCGCTGCTGGCTCCGGTGCTGGGCGTGCAAGACCCGCGCACCGACAAACGCATTGATTTCGTCGGCGGCATTCGTGGCACGCGCGAACTGGAACGATTGGTCAACGAAGGCAAAGCCGCCGTAGCCTTTTCGATGTACCCGACTTCGCTGGACGAACTGATGGAAATTTCCGACGCGGGCGAAATCATGCCGCCAAAATCCACTTGGTTTGAGCCAAAGTTGCGGGATGGCCTATTAAGCCATCTGATTTGAGTTATGTGGGTTCCTAAGTTGTCTTGCCCGGAGTTGGTTGACCATTACCGCGACCTTGTTGCTGAGTTTGGTAACAAACACCAACTGATGCTGTGTTTAGTCGAAAACCTTTCGCGAAAGGAATACGCTTCAACTTTTTCGGCGGCAACGTCTCATGACTCGCTCGTTATAAAAGCAGGCCAGGACATGATAAGTATTGATGGTTGGGATAACGCGTTTCATATTCGGTATTGGGATCATTCAGCAAACAAGGTCGAGAAGCATAACTGCGAGTATTTTGAAGCTGAAAAGCTAATTGACTCGCTACTCTTACGTTTGAGCTTGCAAGGCGAGTCTTCGACTACATCATTATGAGAGTACTAATAGCTGACAAATTCGAGCAAAGCGGGATTGACGGGCTGAAAGCCATTGGCTGTGAAGTCATCAGCAATCCCGACCTGAAAGATGACGCGCTGGCGGCGGCCATCCGTGACACCGGAGCCGATGTGCTGGTTGTGCGTTCGACCAAAGTCAACGAAGCCGCGCTGGACGCGGGCAAGTTGCGGCTGGTCGTTCGCGCCGGAGCCGGGTTCAACACGATTGATGTCAAAGCGGCTTCGGCCCGCGGCATTTATGTTTCCAACTGTCCGGGCAAAAATTCGGTTGCCGTTGCTGAATTGGCTTTCGCGCTGATCTTGGCGCTGGATCGCCGCATTGCCGACAACGTTGTCGAGTTGCGCGCGGGCAAATGGAACAAAAAAGAATTCGGCAAAGCCGCCGGACTGAAAGGCCGCACGCTGGGGTTGATCGGACTCGGCCAGATTGGCCGCGAAATGATCACCCGCGCTCAGGCGTTCGGCTTGAACGTCATCGGCTGGAGTCGCAACCTGACGCCGGAAAAAGCCGAAGAGCTTGGCATTCAATACCGCCAGACGATTCTGGAACTGGTTCACGAAGCGGACATCATCAGTTTGCACGTGGCATTGACGCCGGAAACCCGCAACTTCATCAACGCCGACATCTTTGAAGTGATGAAGCCCGGCACGATTTTCATTAATACTTCGCGCGCAGAAGTCGTTGAACAAGAAGCTCTGGCTCAAGCCATCAAAACCAAACACATCCGCGCCGGATTGGACGTGTTTGCCAACGAACCAGCGACAGCGACCGGCGAATTCACCGACGACATCGTCCACCTGCCCGGCGTCTATGGCACGCATCACATCGGCGCTTCGACCGACCAGGCACAGGAAGCCATCGCCGCCGAAACCGTTCGCATCATCCGCGAATTCAAAGACACCGGCGCGGTTCCGAACGTCGTCAATCTGGCGGATCGAACTCCGGCGACGCACAAACTGGTCGTTCGCCACAAAGATCGCCCCGGCGTGTTGGCTCATGTGCTGAACGAAATCAAAGCCGCCGACATCAACGTCCAGCAAATGGAAAACATCGTCTTCGCCGGAGCCGAAGCGGCCATCGCCCGCATCGAACTCGACGGCACGCTGGAACCGGAAACCATGGATCGCATCCGCTCCGGGAACGGCGACGTGATCGAAGCAAATCTTCTTTCTCTTTCTTAAACTCGCGCAAAGCCGCAAAGCCTTTTTTCTTTTCTTGGTGTCTTGGCGGCTTGGCGTGAAATCATCATCAAGGAGTTATTTTCAAATGTCCGAACGCATTTTTAACTTCAGCGCAGGCCCGGCAGTGTTGCCGGAACCGGTACTGAAACAAGCTCAACGCGATTTGTTCGCTCTGCCCGGCGTAGGCATGTCAGTGCTGGAAATCAGCCACCGCTCGGCGGCCTTTGAACAGATTATTGCCGAAGCCGAAGCCGATCTGCGAAAACTGGTTGGCATTCCAGATAACTACAAGGTGCTGTTTTTGCAGGGCGGCGCGAGTCTGCAATTCACGATGATTCCGATGAACCTGTTGCCGAAAGGCGCTTCTGCCGATTACGTGCTGACCGGCAGTTGGGGACAAGGCGCGATCAAGGAAGCCAAAAAGCTCGGCACGGTGCGCGAAGCCGCGACGACCGCCGACACCAATTTCAACCGGCTACCGAAATCCGAAGAGATCAAACTCGATCCGAACGCGGCCTATGTTCATTACACCTCGAATGAAACGATCTTCGGCGTAGAGTTTCAGGAAGACGTGAATTTCGGCGGAGCGCCGTTGATCTGCGATATGTCGTCGGATTTCATCAGCCGCCCTATTGATGTCAGCAAGTACGGTTTGATTTACGCCGGAGCGCAGAAAAACGCCGGCCCGGCAGGAGCCACCTTAGTCATCATCCGCGAAGATTTGCTGGAACGTGTGCCGGAGGGTTTGCCCGCAACGCTGGATTACAAGAACCTGGTCAAAAACGGTTCGATGTACAACACGCCGCCATGCTTTGCGATTTACATCTGCGGCTTGGTATTCAAATGGGCATTGAACGACATTGGCGGGCTGGAAAAAGTGCAGGCGATGAATCAGGAGAAAGCCGCGATTTTGTACAAAGCCATTGACGCTTCGGACAATTACTACCGCGGCCACGCCGAAGCCGATTGCCGCAGCTTGATGAACGTCACCTTCCGTTTGCCCAGCGAAGACCTGGAAAAGAAATTCATCAAGGAAGCCACCGCAGCCGGTTTGGACGGTTTGAAAGGCCATCGTTCAGTCGGCGGTTTGCGCGCTTCGATTTACAACGCATTCCCGAAAGCCGGTGTGGAAAAGCTGGTCGAATTCATGGCCGACTTCCAAAAGAACAACGGCTAAGCCGGTTTCAAAAACCAAAAGCCCGGCATGTCTTCTGACTTGCCGGGCATTTGTTCGTTACAAACCGGATGTTCAGGCCAGACTGCCGACCTGACCTGCTGTATCGCGCGTGTTCTTTTGCACGGCAATGACGGCAAACATGCTCAGCACGAATGACATGCCGAAAAATCCTTTTTCGCTCAGCGTCAGCGTGGCGTTCCACAATCCAACCGCCAGCAACAACACGGTCAGAATGATCGAAAACCAGCACAGACCGAAATAAATCGGCGTGACTGGAATGCCTTCCAGCTTGTCGCGCACGCTTTTCTGCACGGAAACGGCGGCAAACAAACCGTACATCAGCACGATGAAGTAAAAGCCTTTTTCGTTAAGCTGCATCGTCGCGTTCCACAACCCGATCAGATACGCCGCCATGCCAACCACCAAAGCCATCCACGAAGCGCCTAAAAAAGCTGCTGAAGGTTTCTGAGTGACAGTGTTCATAAAGTTTCTCCTTAAAGATTTCGCTAATACCGCTCACACTGGCATTAGCGAGATTCAGGCTCCACTGGTATCAACCGGAGAAAACTTTTTCAGCCTAGAAAAACGCGAGCGAACTGAATGTTCCCGAATGTTCTTCGAGCCAGACTCGGATCGCTCACGCTTTGGGTTCTGGATGTCTAGCGCTCAGCGGATGTTGATCTGCACGATGTTGGCAATTTGTCCGTCCACGATCAGCATCACGTCTATCTGACCGCTACTCGCCAAAGCACGCGGCAATAATAAGGTAATCGTTCGGTCAGCGGGTTGCGCGCTTCGATCTACACCGCCTTCCCAAAAGCAGGCGTGGAAAAACTGGTCGGGTTCATGGCTGACTTTCAAAAGAACAACGGCTAACAGGAATCAAGAAGTGCCAGACAATTTTCGAACATAGAAAGAGGGACAGTGATGAACTGTCCCTCTTTCTACATCTACCACCGACAACAAAATGGAGCCTTCGCCTGAGGCGAAGGCTCCGAATCAGGCTTATTTCAGCCTTGGGGTTATGGTTTCGACCTCCATAGTCAACCCGTTCGACTTGAGATCGCTAGCAGTGTAAACCGCCGTGACGTTCAATTCGACGTTGCTGATGATTTCCAGAAAACCAATCGTCAACGGCATCGAAGCCCCGGATGGCGTCACTTGCAGCAATTCGGCGATGCGACAGCAATCGTCCATCGTCGCCGAATCCGGCGGCAGCTTGATGTGGTCAACGGCTTTCGTGCCAACGAAACGAGGTTCGCGGCCAATGGGCGCGTCAGCCAACACCACCGGGATCAGCCTTTTCTCGATCACGGCTTCCTCCGATTGGTAGTTGTGGATGTTGATTTCCGTCGCATAGACGCCCGGACGAACCGGAGAGCATCCGCATTCGGATTCCTGCTGCTTGCCGCACACGAATTTCACGCTGTAGCTGTACCGCGGACAAGCGATCCGGTAATCGTTGTTCAGACCGGGTTCAACCCCATCCGGTTTTGCGCCAACCTTGATCGGAGAAAGATTGGTGGCTCCGAAATCGAAGTCTCCCGTTGCCACGAAATCAAAACCGCCCAGCTTGGGATTGATGCCCGGAATGGTCGCCGGATCAATGTTGAAACAGAATTGATTTCCGCTAGTCAGCGTGGGACTGAGCATCGTCGTCAGCAATTGCCCGTTCTGGTAAATGTCCAGCGATATGGTGACGCTACCCGTCGTTGTGCCTTTGTTCGGCAGCGTGTAATTGAAACACAACTGACCCGCCCCACAGCTTGTGCTTGCTTCGGCATCGTAGGTCAGATTGCCCTCCGGTGAACCGGCGCAACTGCCGCAGAAGTTGTCAATGTAGGCGTAGCCCCAGTGACCGCCTTGGCTACAGTCACCAGTGATGAATTCAATTGTGACTTCTTTTCCGACCTGAGTAGAAAGGTCAATTTGGGCGCAGCTCCAATCCTTATAAACAATGGCTTGGCCTGTTACGGATTGAAAAAAAGGATTTTTCAAATCAGCCCAAACGTAATCACGGCCATTTCCGAAATCAATCGCGCCAGGAATGATGTTGCCATTAACATCGGTCACGCGAACCCAAAAGAAAGGCTGTTCACCTGTGGTAGGAAGTGGAATTGGTTGACCAGGCCTTATAGGAGCGGGCGGATTATGCCCTGGGTCTTCTAGAACAATGGCATACCAAAACCTGACGAGATTCTGAGCCGCTGACACTACAAAGGTTTTGGATAAGAGTTCAATGCCGTATCCGTTAACAGCGTTGCCAATGCGAACTGCGCCGGAGGAATTCGGCGCAGTGGTTGGGATACCAACTTTCGGGTCGGAGCCGGCGCTTACCCACATCTGGTGAGCTTGTAGAGCTTGATTCTCGTTGTCGTTCGGATCTTTATCGTCAATCCCACCTGGATAAAGGCCTGCAGTTAAAGAACTGAAAATAATGCCAGTTTCAAGCGAGCCGTACGCACCTTGCCACTCGGCAGAATTTAAGTTTCTTTCAAAGTCGCCATTTCCACATGGCGTCTTTGTTCCTATAACCGGCTTATACCTGAGCGCAGCGACTTTTTCTAAAGCTTTTTGGCGCTGGAATTCGGCTCGTTTGTGACCAAGGAATTGCTGGAAACTGATTTCCGGATTCCGGATCGCTTCGTATCGCAGCCTGGCTTTTGCCTCAAAATCCTCTGGCAAAGGCACAGGCCGGGGAGCGGGTGGTGTGTTGCCAGTAGGCGTGGATTCGCTGCCTTTATTGCAGCCACAATTTTTCTCTGTACTCATATTGATCTCCTTTTTCCTGCTTGGGTTTGTGGGCATCCCACCAAACCAAGGGAAATTGAGGCTAACTGTTCTTTGGCCGAGTAGTTAGCCAGGTGTTTGTTGCTCAGACCGGAAAAGGGTACGCGCTTGGCCGGGCGCGATTGGCTGAGGAGCTTTAGTTGCCCAATGTATAAACCGAGATTTGCGGAGAAAACGTCTCACTCCCACGGAAATTTTTCTGAAAAGTAGAGACAGCGATTTATGTCTCTACTTTTCAGACGTGCTCAACGAATGCTGACTTGCACCACATTAGTCAGTTGGCTGTCAACAATCACCAAAACATCTACCAAGCCGCTGCCCGCCAATGCACGCGGCAACTCGATGTTGATTTGATCCAGCACGGCAAACCCACCTTGATCTCCGGCAAATTGCACCGGAGATTCGATGCCGCCGATGATTGCTCGAACAGCTTCGAGCGAACTGCGACGACAAACGCCTGTGCCAAACAATGACAGGATGACTCAGTCGCCAACGACTCCCAGATCAAACCAATCCACGAATCAATATGGCATTACTTGTTTTGAAACTTACTCTTATCGTACTTCTCCATTGTGTGGTCGTACTCATCCACTCTTGCCTCAACCCAAGTTTTCAGCGTTTTCTGAAGAGCAGCGGCTTCTTTGATCTCCGGGGGGCTGCAAAGTCTATCAATGTCCAGCCAGCCTTCATGCCAAGAACGTTTTCCACTCGCAAGCCCGTTCCCACATGCTTTGGCAAAATAAGTGATTGCAGTATGGCTGCTCGAAACCGTATTTTTATAACCTACATAGCCTTTAACCAAGCTTTCCAGTTTTACCTTGAGGTCTGCTTTTACCCAATCCGCAACATCCAAACTACCAACAAAATTTTTCATGGATTCATGGACTGTGCTGAATTCGCTGTCTTTCAAATACTGAAAATTAGCGCCCACCACTCCGACATTGTGGCTTGCATTATTTGCTTCCGACCATAGGGTTTTATAAAACTTCCAAGGTACCCAATTAGGGTCTGGGGATACATACAGAGGCTCTGCCACATCACATTCACTTGTTTTCTTATGTTTAGCCATCATCACCGAAACATAGATGCCTTTATCCTGCCTGGAAATATCGCCAGGAGTGCAGGTTCCTGATGACAGAATCTTCACTTGCCCCTGTTGATTTACTGACAGAGGAAATGACAACCCCTGGATGGACTTCACCGACTTGCTTATGCTTGCCAGCACTTCCTTTTTCATCTCAAGTTCTTTGGTATCAACCTGAAGTTGCCCGCCAGGTTTGGTTTGTGGATTGGCCGGCCTCTGTGCGTTTAATGAAGGGATCGTTTTACTGATAAGCAGCAACGCAAATGCAGCCAATAAAGCGGTCGTCATTAAAATCATCCGTGTTCGAATTTTCATACTGTCTCCTCTGTGTCGCCCTCAAGCTTCAATGAAGGCAGTTTTCTTTTCATAGCCGGAGCATGTCCAAGCTACGCTGTTTTGTTCACGTTGAAGATTGAGGCGAACGGCCAAGCCATATTACCGAGCGCGCAAAAAAACTGACGGAGTAGTTTCTGGCCGACGATTCGTCCGCAAATCTCGTCACCCCCAAAAGCGACGTTTTCGGAAAATTCGTATCAGCGAAATTGAATTTTTTGCAGCAGTTCGCAGAAAGGTTTGGCGATGGCTATAATTCGCCCACTTTCAGTCGGTAAGCGAACGAGCGAAACCTATGTCTTCACAAACGATCACCCAACTTTTGCTGGATTGGCGCGGCGGTAACGAAGCTGCGTTCAATCAATTGGTTCCCATGGTCTATGACGAATTGCGGGGCATCGCTCGCCGATATCTGAAACACGAAGACAGCGGGCATTCGCTGCAATCGGCGGATTTGGTCAACGAAGCGTATTTGAAGCTGGTCAATCAGCACGAAGTGGATTGGCAAAACCGCGCGCACTTTTTTGCGGTGTCGGCGAACATCATGCGGCGTTTGTTGGTTGACCACGCGCGTTCTCACCATCGAGCCAAACGTGGCGGTCAGGTCATACGCATCACACTCAACGAAGAAACCTCAGCGAAAAACTCTGACACACAAACCACAAAACTCGACCTGCTGGCGTTGGATCAGGCGCTCGACCGGTTGGCGGAACTCGACCAGCGCAAAAGCCGCATCGTCGAGCTTCGTTATTTCGGCGGACTGAGTTACGAGGAAACGGCTGTTGTATTGGGCGTTTCGGAAATCACCATCAAACGCGACTGGTTAAAAGCTCGCGCGTGGTTGTTCCGCGCGCTGGGCGGAGGCCAACCCGATGACTTCCCTTCGCTGGCGTAAAATTGATGAGCTGTTGGATTCGCTGATTGAACTTCCTGCGCCGGAACGGGCTGCGGTTCTGGATCGGGAATGCGGCAACGATCAGGAATTGCGCTGCGAACTGGAATCGTTGCTGGCGGCGCACGATCAGGCTAGCGGCTTTTTCGATGCGCTGCCCGAATCCATCGCCGACGATTTGATCCGCGACCGTCAAGTCGCCGCAATGGCCGGGCGCTTGTTCGGCCATTACCAACTGACGCGCGAAATCGGGCGCGGAGGCATGGGCGTCGTGTACGAAGCCGTTCGCGCCGACGATCAGTACCGCCAAAAAGTCGCCGTCAAACTGTTGTGGCCTGCGCTGAACAATTCCGAAGTTGCTCGCCGATTCCGCCGCGAACGCCAAATCCTGGCCAACCTGAACCATTCAAACATCGCACGCTTGCTGGACGGCGGCACTTCGGAAGAAGGCTGGCCGTTTTTCGTGATGGAATTCATCACGGGCGAACCGATCACTGATTACTGCAACCGGCACAAACTTTCGATTGCGGAACGGTTGAAACTGTTTCAACAAGCCTGCGAAGCGGTTCAGTTCGCGCACCAAAATCTGGTCATTCACCGCGATTTGAAACCCGGCAACATCTTCGTCACGGAAACGGGCGAAGTGAAGCTGCTGGATTTCGGAATCGCCAAATTGCTCGATCCGGCGCGTCACGCCGTCACGATGCAGCCGACCACCAACGCGCTGATGATGACGCCGGAATACACCAGTCCGGAACAAATACGCGGCGAAGCCGTCACCACCGCCAGCGACGTGTACAGCCTGGGCGTAGTCTTGTACGAACTGCTGACTGGTCAATTGCCCTATCGGTTCAAGGATCGTTCGTTGCCAGAACTGGTTCGCGTCGTGTGCGAACAAGAGCCTGAACCGCCCAGCCATCGCGTCGCGTCGGTTCAATCGTTCGGCGAAACCAAGCCGGAAAAGCTGCGCGCGGAACTGCGCGGCGATTTGGATGGAATTACGTTGATGGCGTTGCACAAAGACGCGCAGCGCCGTTACCGCAGTGTGGAGCAATTGCGCGAAGACATTCGGCGACACCTGGTCGGACAGCCGATTCAGGCGCAGACGATTTCGCTGAGCTATCTGACGGCCAAATTCGTTCGCCGCAACAAACTGGCCGTGTCGGCGGCGGCAATGATTTTGCTGACGCTGCTGGCGGGAATCGTCGGCACAAGCTGGCAAGCCCGGCGAGCGACGGAACAGGCTCGGTTGAATCGCCAGTTGCTGTACGCCGCGCAAATGAATCTGGCCGGGCAAGCCTGGGACGCCGCCAACGTCAAACGCACGGAACAACTGGTCGAAAGCAACATCCCGCAAGATGGCGAAGAAGATTTGCGCGGTTTTGAATGGCATTACCTCAGAAATCTTTATCGGCAAAACCTGCGCTATTTGCTGCCGCATCCCAACGAAGTTCGCGCCGTGGCGTTTTCGCCTGATGGGTTGAAACTGGCAACCGGCGATCTGGATGGCGTGGCGCGATTGTGGGAAGCAGCAACGGGGCGATTGTTGATGACGCTCAACCTGCATACCCAGCGAATCCATGCCGTCGAGTTTTCGCCGGACGGCAAAACCCTGGCCACTGGCGCGGAAGATCATTTGATCGGGTTGTGGGAAGTCGGCAGCGGCAAGTTGTTGATGAAAATGAAAGGAACCGACGATACGGTTTTGAAGCTGACATTTTCGCCGGATGGCCAATGGCTGGCGGCTTCAACCCACGCCAAGAACTTAGACCTATTCAAACTGTCACCGGAGATGGTTTACATCCCGCTCGATGGCCACCAAAAAGGCATCAGCGGTTTGGCATTTTCTCCCGACAGCCGCTGGATTGCTTCGGGCAGCGACGATAGCACAGTGAAAGTTTGGAATGTGCCTGTCAATTACCTGCCTGGCATTACGAAACGCTGTTTCAGAACCTGGTGGCCTGTGGTCAACAAAGAGGGAGATTGGTCTCCTGATTGGCATGTTGATGGCTGTTACAACTATGAGGCCAAACCCGCTCCAAGCCGGGAGTTGGTGATTTTGAATGGCCACCGAGAGCGAATTTTTTCAGTGGACTTTTCGCCTGACGGCAAGCTGCTGGCAAGCGCGGGCGACGACCTGACGATCAAATTGTGGGAGACATCAAACTGGCGCGAAACAGCTTCGTTGACCGGGCACGGGCAGCAAATTCGCTCGGTCGCGTTTTCGCCGGATGGCAGAACGCTGGCTTCGGGCGGATACGACCGCTTCGTCAAATTATGGGATGTGGCAGAGCGGCGCGAACTCAGCACAATTCGCGGTCACGGCGGCAGAATTTATAACGTGGCGTTTTCACCCGACGGAAAAACATTGGCGACGGCCAGTGACGATCACACCGCCAAAGTCTGGAATGTCGCCGCTGACGTTTCGCCAATCACGGAACTGAAAAGCCACACCAACGAAATCAATGCCGCAGTTTTTTCGCCGGACGGGAAAACCATAGCGACGGGCAGCGACGATCAGACAATCAAACTGTGGGACGCCAACACCGGGCGCGAATTGAAAACTTTGGTTGGGCACAACGCGCGAGTTCAATCTCTTGCGTTTTCCCCCGACGGCAACCGGCTGGCTGCTTCTGACAGACAAGGCGCGGTGATTTTCTGGGACGCCGCGACCGGGCAGCCTCAACTGAAAATCCCTGTTTATCAGGGTGAAGCGATTGGCCTGGCATTCTCTCCGGACGGGAACAAACTGGCTGTGGCTGGTTATGGTGAAATATATTCAACAAAACTGCCCATTTATGGCGTGACGCTGTTGGACGCAAACAGCGGACAGCGGTTGGCGTTTTTCAAAGGTCATACGACCAGGACTCTGGCCGCAGCCTTTTCGCCGGACGGCAAACTGCTGGCGTCTGCCGGCTCGGATTTCGTAGTGAAGCTGTGGAATGCGGAAACCGAACAGGAACTGGTTACGCTGAAAGGCCATCAAGCCGATGTCTGGACGTTGGCGTTTTCCCCGGATGGAAAATTACTGGCTTCGGGCGGCAATGATCGCAGCATTCGATTTTGGGATGTCGCCACCAGACGCGAAGTCGCCCGGCTGGAAGCGCATTCCGATTCAATCTATTCCGTCGCCTTTTCGCCCGACGGTCAGCGACTGGCTTCGGGGAGTTACGACAACACCGTCAAACTGTGGGATGTCATAACCCGTCAAGAACTCGTCACCTTGAAAGGCCACAAAGACCACGTGCTGTTCGTAGCGTTTTCGCCCGACGGCCAAACACTGGCCTCCGCCAGCGGCGACCACACGGTCAGATTGTGGCGCGCGATAGCCAACCGGTAACGAATCACCAAATCATTCCCGCAAGCCAGGCATGGCCAAAAGTTCGTAATTACAGTTCATTCGTCATCAGCGGCCAATTGCCGAATGCGTTTAACCGCTTCCCGCAACGCTTCAATCGAATTGGCGTATGACAGCCGCAGATAACCTTCTGCGCCAAAAGCTGCGCCGTCCGTGGCGACCACGCCGTACTTGAACAGCAGTTCGTCCGCCAGTTCTTTGGAAGTGGCAAAACCGCAGTTCTGCATCAAGCCCTTCATGTTCGGAAAAGCATAAAAAGCGCCTTCGGGTTGGCTGCATTGGATGCCAGGAATTTCGTTCAGCGCCGGGATGAACCATTCGGCTCGGCGGCGATATTCGGCCAGCATTTCCTTGACCGGTTCCTGCGATTCAGTCAGCGCGGCGATGGCAGCTTTTTGCGCAATGGACGCAGCCATCGTCGCCGACTGGCTTTGAATCTTCAGAATTTCGGTCACCCATTCTTTCGTGCCCAGCGTGAAACCTAAGCGCCAACCGGTCATGGCGTAGGTTTTCGACAACGAACCCGAAATCAGCACGCGCGAACGAAGCTCCGGCGGCAACGTGGCTGCGGAATTGACTCGGTGCGGCGGATAAACGAATTGCAGATAGCATTCATCTGAAATCACCCACAACCCACGCTCAACGCACACTTCGATAATCCGACGAAACTCCACCGAATCAATCACGCGCCCGGTCGGATTCGACGGCGAATTGATAATCAGCAATTTCGATTTCGGAGTTATGGCCGCTTCGACCATTTCGGCGGTCAAATGAAAGTCTGTCGGTTCGGTGTCAATCATCACGTTGCGGCCTTCGGCAAAGTTGACGATTTCAGGAAACGACACCCAGCAAGGTTTTTCCAGCAACACATCGTCGCCGGAATTGATGAGCGAAACGACTCCGCTGAAAATCGCCTGCTTGCCGCCGACTGTAATGCAGCACTGATCGGGCGTGTAATCCGATCCGAAATTGGAATTGATGTAATCGCACACTGCCTGGCGCAACGGCAGAATGCCCGCTGAGGTGGTGTACTTGGTGAAGTTTTCGTCGAGCGCGCGTTTGGCAGCGTCTTTGATGTGAACCGGCGTCGGAAAATCCGGCTCGCCTACGCCCAAGTCAATGACCGTGACGCCTTGTGCGCGCAGCTTGTCCGCCGCCATCACGACGGCAGCCGTCGAAGACAAATTCGTTTTACGGGAACGATCAGAGGCAGGAAATGTGATTGCGTGTTTTGCAGTTGGATTCATTTGGTTTTCTTCTTCATTCGTTCAATCACCAGATCGGGAACCAAACCGTCAATCGAACCGCCGAGGTTGAAAACTTCTTTTATCAAACTTGAACTGACGTAACTGTTTTCTTCCGAAGCGACCAGCAGGACGGTTTCGACATCGGGGTTCAGCCGCCGGTTCATCAACACCATCGGCAATTCGTATTCGTAATCTTTGAACGAACGCACGCCACGAATGATGGCGTTGACTTCGCGCTGACGACAGTAATCCACCAGCAAGCCTTCAAAAGTTTCGATCCGCACTTGCGGAAATCGCGGCGTCAAAACCTGGTTCAGAATTTCGACGCGCTCCGGCACGGTGAACAGAGGGCTTTTGCCGGGATTGATCAGCAGGGCGACGATCACTTCGTCGAACAACTGACAGCCGCGCGCGATGATGTCCACGTGACCGTTGGTCAGCGGGTCGAAGGTTCCGGGATAAATTGCGCGTTTCGCCATTGGGTGTCCTTTTGGTGAGTTTGCCGATATAAACCGACGCGCCGGATGGTAGCACGCTGATTGGAGCGCGCCAAAATTCGTCTTTCGACAATCGAACACTTTGACTGCGTTTTTTGTCGGCGTAGAATTCCGCCAGCTACGGAAACTCACAACAACAATTTGCATCAACACCAAGTAACAGGAACAACAACCATGACTGAAAGAAGAGACTTCTTGAAGATGTCCGCAATGGGAGCAGCCGCAACGCTGTTCCCGTCCACTCAACTCAACGCACTAGGCGCGGCGCAATCGAAACCGGCCACCGGCCAACTGAAAAAAGCCGTGCTCGTCAGCATGCTGCCGAAACAGATGAGTTACGCCGACCGGTTCAAGCTGGCCGTTGACACAGGCTTCGAAGGCATCGAAGCCCAAACCATCACCAATCCGAAAGAAGCCGACGAAATCAAGGAAGCTTCGATGAAGGCGAAGATTCCGATTCATTCGGTGATGAACATGGCGCATTGGCAGCATCCACTTTCCAGCCCCAACCCCGACGATGTGAAAAAGAGCGTCGAAGGCATGGAAACTTCGCTGCGAAACGCCAAGCTGTGGGGAGCGGACAATGTGTTGCTGGTTCCGGCGGTCGTTCGCCCGGACACAACCATTCCGCAAGCCTGGCAACGTTCGCAGCCCGTCATCAAAAAACTTATTCCGCTGGCCAAAGAACTCGGCGTGCAAATCGGCATCGAACCGGTCTGGAACAAGTTTCTGCTGACGCCTTACGACACCGCCAAATACATTGACGAATTCAAAAGCCCATGGATCACGGCTTACTTCGATGTAGGCAACGTGGTGATGTACGGCTATCCGCAGGAATGGATTCGCGCTCTGGGCAAACGCATCACGCGCTTTCACCTGAAGGATTTCAAAACCGAAACGCGCCAGTTCGTCAATTTGCGCGAAGGCAGCATTGATTGGAAAGAAGTCCGCAAGGCGATTGGCGAAATCAATTACAGCGGATGGCTGACCGTTGAATTGAGCGGCGGAGACGAAACGTATCTGCGCGATGTGGCAAAACGTGTTGATAAGATTTTGGCAGGCGAATAACGACACGTGATCAAAAGCAAAACGCGCTTGCCGAAAGTCAACTTTCGGCAAGCGCGTTTTGCTTTTCGATTTTGCAGACGATTACTTCAACAGTTGATCCAGCGCTTTGGCGATTTCGGAATAACCTTCGCCCTGGTCTGTGCCGAAACCGACATGCTTCAACGCGATTTTGCCATCGCTGATAATGACGACGGTCGGCAATCCGTCCAAACCAAACGCCTTGTACGTTTGCTGTTCGGGATCGCGCAAGACAGGAATTCGCAAGTTCACCTTCTGCGTGAAAGCCTGCAAATCGGCATCCGAAGCGTAACCGCGCGCTCCGGCTTTGTCGCTGTTGACGCTGACCCAGAAAAACTGCACGCCGCGCGGCGAATACCGATCAGCTTGTTTTTGCAACGCGACCAGTTCTTTGGCAGTCAGCGGAACGGTCGTGCTGCCAAACGACAACACGACGATTTTGCCGCGCAGTTCGCTGGAACTGACCGTGCGCCCTTCGGTGGAACGCAAGCTGAATTGCGGCGCCTGTTGAGCCACCGTCCAACCGGCAAACACCACCACTGCAATCATCGTCAAAGCCAATCTGATTTTCAGAAGTTTTGTCATAATTTCTCCCGCTTCATGAACGGCATTTGGGGATTCACTTGCCACTTTTTGAACGTCGCGCTTCAGATGCGAAATCGCCATTTATGGTTTGGTCAGCGCGAAGAATCATTCTGGCGCGAAAAAACCGCTGTTGGCAAACTGCGCCGCTTTGCGGAAAATCCCGCCTGCGACATCACCACCAATTTCAAGGAGACCACATGAACAGCACTTCGAAGTTGCCGAAACGGCGATTTTCATCCGCAATCGTTACGACGTTTTGTCTGAGTTTGTTCGCAGCGCTGATGGTGATTGCGAATTCATCGCAAACCACCGTCAACGCGCAATCGGCTCAAACTGCCGCCGCGCCCACCCGATACGAAGTCACGATTCAAACCGGAGCGCCGGTCAAAATGCGCGACGGCGTAACGCTGATTGCCGACATTTACCGCCCCAAAGCTACGGGCAAATTTCCTGTGCTGCTGACGCGCACGCCATACAACCGGCGCGATCCGATGACGGGAACCTTTCTGGCGTCGCACGGGTACGTTGCCATCTTGCAGGACACGCGCGGACGATTCGATTCCGGCGGAGAGTTTTATCCGTTCAAACACGAAAGCGAAGACGGTTACGACACCATCGAATGGGCTGCGTCGCTGGATTACTCCAACGGAATGGTCGGCATGTTCGGCGGTTCGTATGTCGGCGCGACGCAAATGCTGGCGGCGATTTCGCGGCCTCCGCATCTGAAAGCGATTTTTCCGTATGTCACCGCTTCGGAATATTACGACGGCTGGACTTACCAGAACGGCGCGTGGATGCAGGCGTTTTCCAGCACGTGGACAACCGGACTGGCGCAGGACACGTTGCGCCGAAAGGCCAGCGCAATGTCGAATGTTCACGAATGGATGAAGCAATTGCCCGTCGAAGATTACAAATTGATTGGCCAACCGACTGCGGCGGATTACGCGCCGTATTTCCGCGATTGGATCGAACACGAACGCGACGACGAATACTGGCAGCGTTGGAAGATTTCGGATCACTATTCGAAGCTGGACATCAAGGCGTTGCACAGCGGCGGATGGCACGACATCTTTTTGAAAGGTTCCATAGGCAATTTCGTCGGCATGCGTAAAAACGCCGCCACCGCCGAAGCGCGCGCCAATCAGCGATTGCTGGTTGGGCCGTGGGCGCACGCGGCGACTTCGGCTGAAGGAAAAATCGGCGACGTGGTTTTCGGCAAACAAGCCGTGCTGGACATGAACGGCACGATTGTGAAGTGGATGGATTACGCGCTGAAAGGCGTCAAAAACGAATTCGTCACCGATTCGCCGGTCAAGTTGTTCGTGATGGGCGAAAACGTCTGGCGCGACGAAAAAGAATTTCCTCTGGCCAGAACGCAATACACCAAATACTTTTTCCACTCTGCCAAAGGCGCAAACTCGGCCAGCGGCGACGGTTCGATTTCCACCAAAGCTCCGGCCAATGAAAAGCCGGACAGCTTTGAATACGATCCGGCCAATCCCGTGCCCACTATCGGCGGACGGCTTTGCTGCGGAGGAACAATGCCGGGGCCGTTCAATCAACAACCCAACGAATCGCGCCAGGACGTGCTGGTCTTTTCAACTCCAGCGCTGGAACGCGATGTGGAAGTGACGGGCTACATTTCAGTAGAGCTGTACGCGGCAAGCTCGGCGGTGGACACGGACTTCACGGCGCTGATCGCCGATGTTGACCAGAACGGTTACGCGCGATTTTTGACGGATGGCATAGTTCGCGCACGGTATCGCAACTCGACTGAAAAGACGGAGTTGATTGAGCCGGGCAAAACTTACAAATACACGATTGATCTGTGGGCGACCAGCAATCTGTTCAAAGCCGGTCACAAGATTCGCGTGTATCTGTCCAGCAGCAACTTCCCGCGCTTCAATCGCAATTTGAACACTGGCGAAGCGACGTTGCACGGCACGAAGATGGTCAAGGCTCGGCAAACGATTTATCACGATGCGGAACATCCGTCGGCAATCGTACTGCCGATCATTCCGCGCTAAATCAAAGCAAAAACTTTGAAACAGGATGGACACGATTTTTTCAGAATGAGCAAGATTTAGGGTCAGGCTGGATCGCTTCAAACGTTGATGGTCTTGCAAATCCTGTCGAAAATCTTGCTCATCCTGTTTTGATAATTGTGTCTCAATGCAGCTTGTCCTGATTTAGCGTCTGGCACGCAGATGTTTGTCGGCGAAGTTCATGAACTGTTCCCAGTCGTAATTCGTCACGTCGTGTTTTCCGGCGCGGATGTGATGGCCTATGGTGGTCATGATCGGCTGGTGCAAGCCGGGCAGTTCCGTCGCGCCAAGTCCGTCGGTTTTCAGCAAGCGGTACACCGGATCGGCGGCTTTGGCGGACAAAAATTCTCCGCGCGGATCAGCCCATTGATCTTCCACTGCGCTGGCAACGTACAGCGGGCGCGGAGCCACGAGCGCCAACAGCATGTGTTGATCCACCGGCAACGAAGCCACGTCCTTGTTGTACTTTTTGAAGTTGGCGTTGAACCAATGCGGAAATGCCGTGTTGATGCGTTCGACCGTTTCGCCGAAATTGCGCCGGGCCAGCGCGGCTCCGCCTTCGCCGCTTTCGTTGGAAATGACCAGAGCAAAGCGTTCGTCTTGCGCGCCTGCCCACAAGGCGCCTTTGCCCAGCCGCGAGTGTCCCAGCAAGGCGATTCGTCGAGCGTCGAGGTCTTTGTCTTTGACTATGTAATCCACCGCGCGGCTCAATCCCCACGCCCAGGCTCCGAGCGCACTCCATTCGTCGGCGTCAGGCGAAGTTTGGCCGTTGCGGTAAAAGTGCGGGATGACTGATTCGTTCAATCCGTCTTTGTGATCGGGAAACAGATCACCGTTGTAAATCGTCGCCACGGCATAACCGCGTTTAACTATCATTTCCACTGGCCAGCGAGAGCTTTCTGTTCCGCGCGATTTTTCGGTTGCGCGATTATTGACCGAGCCGATTTCACGGCTCTCGCGCAGCCAGCTTGTTGCCAGCGAAATTCCGGGATCGTTGCTGATCGCCTGATTGCCGTTGAAATTCAACCCAATGAACACAGGCGCAGGCTGGGTTCGCTGGTTAGGGAGGTAAAACAGCACAGACATTTTCGGCCCGTCCTGTTTCCCGGTCAGATACACCGTCACTTCCTTGCGCGTGGCCAATCCGCCGAGCGCTTTTGCATCGCGCGAACTTTCAACAAAAGTGACTTTCGCCGCTCTAGCCGCTGCCGGAGTTCGTCCGTAAACGTGCGTTTCATACAGCCGCAAAATTTCCTGTCGGCGTTCGCGCCATTGCCGGGCGTTGGCGACGCGCGCGCCGTTCGCCATTTTCAACGGATCGGGCAGCGTGTAATCGCCGACTTTCGATTCGTCGTAATTCGGCACAAATTGCGGCTGTTGAGATTGAGCGAGCGAAGCGCTTAAGCAAAACAAGACAACCATCGCGGCGATGGTCACACGGTGAACGAACAGTTTTGTGGTCATGTCGGTTCCTGTTGTTGGAGTTGTGAACAGCTTTGTTGTGGATCGTTGCTGAGTGTAACGCGGCGGGAAATCAGAACACAAAACTTTCTGGCAAGATTGCCAGGATTCAACAGGATGAACGACCGGCTGAAAACAAGTCCTGTTCGATCCTGTGAATCCTGTCTATTTTCAACGGCTTTATTCGAGCACGAAGTTGAACGTCAGCATGCCCTGCACCTTGACCGGAACTTTGCTGAGCGTGGTGGGCGTGAATACCCATTGCCGAGCAGCTTCCACTGCCGCCTGGCGCAACATCGGATTGCCATCGGCGGCGTAAGCGTCAATGACTTTGCCCTCTTCGGAAATCGTCACGACAACCTGAACCGGACCGGATACGCGAGCGGCTTTGGCAATTGGCGGATAAGTCGGTCGTTGTTTGCGAATTGCCATTCCCTGCAACACGCCTTCGGAAACCGCTGCCGGTTTTTTTTGTGTTTCAGGCGTCGGCGTCGGTTTTACGACTTCCTCTTTTGGAGGCGGTGGAGGATCAGGAATCGGGTTGTTTCCAATGCCAATCACGCCACTGCCGCCGCTGCTGTTTGTGAACGGCAGGTTCGGGTCAAATATCCCTGGGCGAACCGGTTGAAATGTCACAGGTGGAACATCATGAGGATTAGGTATCTCAGTCGGCGGTTTGACCGGAGCGACAAATCCCTGCACAGCTTCCGGTTTGATGTTGGTCACGGATTTCGGCTGCACCACAGGCGGCGCGTTGTTCGGCAATGGCGGCGCAAGCATTCCGATCAGATTGTGTTCTTCGGCCAGAGCCGGACTGAAACCTATGATGGTTCCAACGCCAATCGCCACCAGCGCCAGCGCATAAATCGCCGTGGTGACGGCAAAGTATCGGCTGGCGCGTTTGCCGTTTTTTCGTTTCGTTGATTCAACCAAAGTGTCGAACATAGTTTTTCTCCTTGTTGAAGTTCGTAGTCCCGCCTTCAGGCGGAATGCTCCAAACGCCAAGCCTGCCGCCTGAAGGCGGAGCTACAAACGTTGTTCAGTTCAGATTTTCGATCTGCAAGCCGATGGGAGCGCTGCCCGCGCTTTTCATCACGTCAATGACCTTGACGACTTCGCCGTAATGCAACGCGCGCGGAGCTTTCAAAAAGACTGCCTTCAGCGTGTCCGGTCTGCCGTCCAATGCGCGATGCAACAGCGCGTCGAGTTCAGGCAGGCTGGCAGCGGGCGACGAGTTGAGCTGATACCCGCCGGTCGGATTGATGGTCACAACCAGGCTTTGATTGTTGACTTCAGTTTCCGGCGACGTGGCTTTTTCAGGAATCCGTGCGTCAAAGCGGCTGGGTTTCTGCGGACTGATGACCATAAAAATAATCAGCAGCACCAGCAGCACATCAATCAGCGGCGTGACGTTGATCACAGATTTTGCGTTGTGGTTATGATCGCTCATCGAAAAACTCCTGTTTCAGGCACACTTCGGCGTTTTGGCCAAAGGCCAATTTGCCGATTCAGATTTTGGGCAAAGTTGTCCCGTTCGATTGAGCGAACAATCGAAGACGAAACAACTCAACAGTGAAAGTGATTGGCCAGCCGGTTAGCCGATAAGGCTGGCTTTGATGTCAACCTTGCTGAGAATGACCACCGCTTCAGCGCTGGTGGTTTGTGGATTGCGAGCCGGTTGGAAACTGGCCCGTTCGGTCAAGGCATTTGAAAATCGGCTCATGATCGCCGGGTCGTCCGGTGTCGCCACCATTTCATTGATTGAGGCGCGTCCGTCTTTGCGAACCTTGAGCGTGACAATTACTTCATCGTCTTCCGAAAGACTTGCGCCCAGGTGCAACAACTCGCCGGAAGGCGTAAACACAGGCGGCGGCGACGGTTGATAAATCGCCATGCGGAATTGAATGCCCAGCACGGCGTCTTCGGACAAGGAATTGTCCGTGCCCGTCAAAACATCCCGGACGGCCTGAGCCAATGCCAGAGTGCGAAACGCCGGTTGCATGACTCCGACCAGAATGACCAGAAACATTGCCACTGAAACCACGGCGCCGATGCCCTGTGTGAACAGCCGCATTCGCCAGAGTTCGATCAAATCCGCGCGAGTGCGTTGGGCTTTTTCGTGGGCGCGCGCTTCGACACGCAACGCCGCTTGAATCTGTGCAGCCAAATCCAGCCTGGATTTTGGCGGAACCGGTGTCGCCAGAGCTTGCAGTTCCGACCGCAAATTTCTCATTTCGGCGGCGCGGCGACGACAAACGGCACATTCGCGCAGGTGTTTCTGCAACGCCATTTGTTCGCGTTCGTCGGCGTGCCCGTCAACCTGCGCCGAATACAGCAGTGGAAAATCCTGACAAACCATAACTCTTTCCTGACATTTGCAGCCCGGTGTTCCGAACTGTTTGATCCGGGCGGCGCTGCTCATCGTGAGCGCGTTGTTAAAAGAACCAAAAACCGGTTGTTGCTGACCCGTCTTCGGTTCATCGCGGTTTCGCCGACCCATCGGCTGTGAGCGTCGAAAATGCGCTCACGATGAGCACCACCGCCCAAATCTTTTTTTACTGCCATCGGCTCAAAATTGAGCCATCCTTCTTTCTCCTGCCTGCACAACCTCTCGCAACATCTCGCGTCCGCGAGCGATGCGGGATTTCACCGTGCCTACTGAAACTTCCGTGACGTAGGCAATCTCTTCGTAACTCAAACCTTCAATATCGCGCAAAATCACCGCGATGCGAAAATCCTTTTTCATCTCGCTCAAACCCTGTTCGATGCGGCGACTGCGTTCGCGCGCCAGCGTTTCGGCTTCAGGCGAAACCGCCTCGCTTTCCAGCGAATCGGCCAGCGTGCGATCTTCATCTTTGGACAATCCCAGCGGCGCATCCAGCGAACTCGTTGAGTTGCGAAATCGCCGTCGCCACCAGCGTTCGCTGCTGCGCGCCTGATTGATGGCAATGCGACAAATCCAGGTTTTCAAACTGGCTTCGCCGCGAAACCGTGTAAAGTGGCGATAGATTTTCAAAAACGTTTCCTGCGCTGCATCGCGCGCATCTTCAGCATCGCCCAGAATCCGAAACGACAGTGCGTACACCAGCGGCTGGTACTCTTCCACCAGTTCATCAAAGGCCGACATTTCTCCGGCTTTCATGCGGGCAATCAGCTTGGATTCAAACAGACCAGGTTGGGCCGCGCGCGGAGCTTCCTGCCCCGCCGTTGTTTCGGCGCTGACGAACTCGTCAAGTCCGGCAACCACATATGCCTCTTTTTCAGCCAGCATACGCCCAAGCTCCTTTGGTGGCCTTCATTACAGATGCGAATTATCCAGCAACTTTGTATCGGCGATTGGCCACTTTCTTAATGGGTCGGTCTATTACGTCGGCGCTTTGGCTTCGCGCCTCAGCATCATCTTGGTGACAGTGGCTTAGACTCCCGATTCCAATCTGGGTTCCCAAACCGCCATAAATTTTTCGGCAGCGATGTTACGCCCGCACAACAACACCACAACGCGCTGCCCGGCAAACCGTTGCCGTTCTTTCAATAACGCCGCCAAAGCGACTCCAGCGGAACCTTCGACAATCCAGCGTTCATTTTCAGCCAGCATACGCATCGCGCGTTTGATTTCCTCTTCCGAAACCAGCACGTGATCGTCAATCAATCGCTGGCACATTTCAAAGGTAATCGTGTCCGATTCCAACCCTCCGGCAGTGCTATCGCTGATCGTAGGCTTTTCAGGGCAATCAAAAATCCGCCCGGCTTTCATCGCTTCAAACATAACTGGCGAATTTTCCGGCCAGCATCCGACAATGCGCGTTCGCGGACTGATGGCTTTCAAATACGTCGCAACGCCGGAAATCAATCCGCCTCCGCCGACGGTGATAAACACCGCGTCAATTTCATCCAATTGGCGGTGCATTTCCACGCCCAGCGTTCCCTGCCCGGCGACGACAAAAGGATCGTTGTACGGCGAAATAAACACCTTGCCGGTTTCGGTCGCCATTTGCCGGGCTTTCAATTCGGCTTCGAGCGGGTCTTCGCCAAAAAAGACCGGCTCGCCGCCCAGCAAACGAATCATGCCCAACTTGGCTTCCGAAACTCCGTGTCGCATGAAAACCTGCGGCGTGATGCCAACTTGCCGAGCCGCGTAACAAACCGCTATGCCGTGATTGCCGTTGGAAGCCGTGATGACGCCGCGCTCCATTTCGTCCGGCGTCATAGCCAGAATCCGATTGGCCGCGCCGCGCAGTTTGAACGAACCTGTGTACTGCGTTTGCTCCAATTTCAACCAGATGTCGCATCCGGCCAGATCGCTCAACCGGAACGACGGATCGAGCGGCGTTTGCACAATGAACGGGCGAATGCGAGCTTCAGCCTGCAAAACGTCTGTGGGAGAAATCATGCTGTCACTCTTTACAGTTAAACGGTTGCGTAAAATTCAGCCGCGCTTTCATTTTCCAATTTCCATTTTTGAATTGTCATTTGTCATTGGCCGAGCGCCAAAGTCAAAACAATGGAAAATGAAAACTGGAAATTGGCCAATGGAAAATTTTCTATCGGGAACGCGGGGGGCATTTTACTTCCATCCACTCGCCGGGTTGCAACTCCCCAAGCTCCCACTGACCAATTTTTTCACGAATCAATCGCAGCGTCGGATGCCCGACCGCCGCCGTCATCCGTCGCACCTGCCGGTTGCGACCTTCGGTGATGGTCAATCGCAACCAGGCCGTCGGCACGGTTTTGCGTTCACGAATCGGTGGCACGCGCGGCCAGATGTTCGGCTCTTCGATCAGTTCGACTTTCGCCGGACGAGTTTTTCCATCGCTGAGCATCACTCCGCGCGCCAACTGTTTGAGTGTTTCTGCCGTTGGAATTCGTTCGACTTGAACCAGGTAAGTTTTTTGGAGTTTGTGTTTGGGATCGGCAATCTGATGCTGCAACCATCCGGCGTTGGTCAGCAACAACAAGCCTTCACTGTCGAAATCCAATCGTCCAGCGGAATACACATCCGGGATGTTGATGAAATCCGCCAGCGTCGCCCGGCCTGCTTCGCCGGTAAACTGGCACATTACCTGAAAGGGTTTGTTAAAAAGAATCAGCCGATCCATACATCTTTGTTGGGACAGAAATACCTACGTGTTATTTTCGACTCGTCGTCACCGCCCAAAATTTACGCAGAGAGGAATCAAAATGAAAAAAATTGCTGTTGCGATGTTCATTTGCTTGATTGGCATTGTCATTCTTGTTTCACCACAAAGCTTTGCGCAAACAAATGTCTCTTCTAAGCCTACTGTACCCAATCAAGAGCAGGTGATGAAAGACCTTTTGACTGAAGTTCGTCAGCTTCGCCAGGAAGTTCGCCGAATGGCCACCAGCGCCTACCGTGCGCAAACGTTGATTGAGCGAGTGAGAGTCCAGCAAGAGCAAGTCAACCGGCTGGCGTTGGAGCTTGGCAGAGTTCAATCTCAAATCAGCGAACTCCGGTCAAAACGGGGAGAACTTCAAGCAAGAATTCTTGCAATGGAAAAACGATTTGAGGCTGGGCTATTGCCGGAATCTGAGATAAATGCCGACAAGTCCGCCCTCGAATCTTTAAACCAACGCGAGTCAGAACTGATGGACCGGGAATCCCGTTTGACGATTGAGCTAGCCGCTGAACGCGCTGCTCTAGCGCTATTGAATAGACGATTGGATGAAGTGGAGCAAGAACTGCAATCAATTGGCAGCGATGACAAAGGCGAGGGAATCAAGAAGGAGCAGTAAAATTTTGCCGCCTGAGCTGCGGTGGAGCATTTCAGGCGGCAAAGCAAAAATGCCTCAGTTTACTTTGCAACCATCGCCAAAGCTTCATCAATTGTCTTGATGGCAAAATCGCACTGGTCTTTATCAATCACCAGTGGAGGCGACAGCCGAATCGTACTCTGGCCGCAGCCGAGCGTAATCAACCCGCGCTGGAAGCATTCCAACTCGACTTGATGCTGGGCTTCGGCGTGCGGTTCTTTGCTCGTGCGGTCTTTGACCAGTTCGATGCCGATCATCAACCCTTTGCCGCGAACATCGCCGATGATCGCATGCTTGTCTTTCAAGGCGGTCAGCCCTTCCAGCAAATACGCGCCCATTTTGGCGGCGTTTTCGATTAAACCACCTTCCAGCAATTCCAGTGTCGCCAGCGAAGCCGCAATCGCCACAGGGTTTCCGCCAAACGTCGAAGCGTGCGCGCCCGGCGACCAGTTCATCAGATCGGCGCGTGCAATCGTCGCGCTCAGCGGCAAACCCGAAGCGATGCCTTTGGCCGAAGTCAAAATGTCCGGCACGAAATCGAAATGCTCCGAAGCGTACATCTTGCCCGTGCGTCCGAAGCCGGATTGAACTTCGTCGGCGATGACCAAAATGCCGTGCCGGTCGGCGATTTCGCGGATCGTTTGCAGGAACGACGCGGGCGGAACGACGTAACCGCCTTCGCCCTGAATCGGTTCGATGACGATGGCGGCGCATTCGTCAGCCGGGACGGTGGTTTTGAACAACAGGTCTTCGATGACGCGAGCGCAGTGTGGGCCTTTGGATTCCTGCGCTCCGCAACTTTCCGGCGTCAGATTGTACGGACAGCGGTAACAGTTGGCGTACGGAATGTGCGTCACATCCAGCGCCTGCGGGCCAAAGCCTGCGCGCTGTTTGAACTTGCTGGCGGTCAACGACAAAGCGCCCATTGTCCGTCCGTGAAAGGCTCCGAAAAACGCGATCAGCTTTTGTCGTCGCGTCGAATACATCGCCAGCTTGACCGCGCCTTCGACGGCTTCTGCGCCGGAATTGCCAAAGTGAACTTTCTTCGGCTCGTTGCCCGGAGCGACCTGATTCAGCTTTTCGGCCAGTTGCGACAATTGCGGAAAGTAATAATCCGCCGAACAGACGTGCAGGAAATCGTCCACCTGTTTTTTGATGGCTTCGATGACGTGCGGATGCGCATGACCGGTCGAACAAACAGCGACTCCGGCATTGAAATCCAGAAACATATTTCCGTCTACGTCTTCGATCATCGCGCCCTTGGCGCGTTTGACGACCAGCGGATAAGGCCGCGTGTACGACGGCGAAATGAATTGGGCATCGTGCGCTACGGCTTGTTGCGCGGCGGGTCCGGGCAATGCGGTTTTGATTGCGGGAAGTTTTGCGACTTTCAATTCTGCTGTGCCTTGCATAAGTTTGTACCTCCGAATGATTCAGGAATGACTGAACGACGCCGCAACTGCTCAGGGTCAGAACTCCCGAACTGTTTTAATTGCGACAAAACTGGATTGCGATTGGCTGAAAACGGACGTGCGCTAATCCGCGAAGAGGTTTTTGCGGGACAGAAGCGGGACGTGTTGAGAGATAAAGGTTGTCGCTTTCATGATTTGAGATTTCGTGCGGCGCAGAAATTATTTCCTGCGCCAGCGCACACCGTCTTTTGTATCTTCCAGAATGATTCCCATTCCAGTCAGTTGATCGCGGATTTCGTCGGAGCGGGCGAAGTTTTTGGCTTTGCGAGCGGCCTGACGTTCGTCAATCAAGGCTTGAATTTCGGAATCCAGCATTTCTTTTTTGGCTTCGCCGAAAATGCCAAAGACCGAATCAAACTTATTAACCGCCGCTAGCAGATCAGCTTTGTCAGCCGACTTGATTGCGCCTGCCGCCATCGAAGAATTGGTTTCGCGGACGAAATCGTGAACTGCGGCCAGAGCTTCGGCGGTATTCAGATCGTCATCCATCGCGTCTTCAAATCGTTTCAGCGACAGTTCCGCCATCCGAGCAATCGCTGCTGTCGAACCTTCTTCAGGTTGGACTTCGGTCAACCGCTGTTTGAAATCGTTCAACCGCGCGACGGTGCTTTCGGCTCCGCGCAGCCCTTCGAGTGTGAAGTTGAGTTGTTTGTGATGCGGCGCTGATAGCAATAGATATCGAATCGCGCGCGGCGTGTATCCCTTTTCCACCAGGTCGCGGAACGTGAAGAAATTGCCCAGGCTCTTGGACATCTTCTGTCCTTCGACCATCAGGAATTCGGCGTGAACCCAATACCGCACAAACGGTTTTCCCGTCGCGCCTTCGGATTGCGCAATTTCGTTTTCGTGATGGGGGAACACCAAGTCAATGCCTCCGGCGTGAATGTCGAAGGTTTCGCCGAGCGCTTTCATGGACATTGCCGAACATTCAATATGCCATCCGGGACGACCTTTGCCGAGTTCGGTTTCCCAAAAAGGCTCTTCAGGTTTGGCGGCCTTCCACAAGACGAAATCGCGTGCATTTTCTTTGGCTTCGTACTCATCGGAATCTACGCGCTCGCTCGCGCCAACAACATTTCCCTCAAATTTCACCTTCGAGAGCTTGCCGTATCCGTCAAAGGTGTTGATGCGGAAATACGTTGAACCGTCAGATTCGTAAGTGTGGCCGTTGGCGTCCAATCGTTTGATGATGTCAACCATCTCCGGGATGTGGTCGGTCGCGCGCAGAATTTCTTCAGGAGCTTCGGCTCCAAGCGCATACAGGTCTTCAAAAAAATAGTTGGTGTAAATTTCGGTGTAATCGCGCAGGCTCTGCCCTTTTTCAATGGATTTACGAATGATCTTGTCATCCACGTCGGTGATGTTCATGACGTGATGAACCTCGTAGCCTTTGAATTTCAGGTAACGCCTGAGCAGATCTGCGAACAAAAACGTTCGGAAGTTCCCGATGTGGGCGAAATCGTGAACCGTCGGGCCGCAAACGTACATGCTGGCTTTGTTCGCTTCCAGCGGTTTGAATTCTTCGACTTGATTGGACAGTGTGTTGTATAGCTTCAGCATTGGATATTCAGTTTCTACAGTTCAAATTCGGCTGCGACCAACCGGAAAGGCAGTTTATTGAAGCGACTGGGAAATTTCAAACTTCAAGAAAAACGCCTTGCTCGTTGGCATCAACGAGCAAGGCGTCAGGTTACGAGATGGTTTCAGACTGAAAAAGTTATTGCACGTTGGTGACTTTTTCAGCCTGTTTGCCTTTTGGTCCCTGAACCAGTTCATATTCGACCAATTGGCCTTCTTCGAGCGTTTTGAAGCCGTCCATGTGAATCGCGGAGTAATGGACGAAAACATCGCCCCCGCCATCGGGCTGTTCAATAAAGCCATATCCTTTCGCATTATTGAACCATTTGACTTTGCCTTGTTTCTTTTCTGCCATGGTGAAAGTACCTCCTGGGGATAAACGGGTTAACGAGCAGTCAGCGGTAACGAGCCGCTCGCCACACAACCTCCGCTTTCTTCGGCGCTCAACACTCGTATCCTTTCGCTTTCGGACAAGCTTCAGGGGCGACGATGATGCCTCACGTTTTGCGGGGCATTCTCCTCCAAAGCGAAAAGCCGCGTTTGAAGCTCAAGATTCAAACTTCAGCTTCATCTGCGGCTTCATTAAATTCGGTAAGACTTTGGAGTTGACACAACAAAACTACTGTTATTCGCAACTGCTACTGATTGTGCTTAGGATCGCGCCAGAAATTGACGCACTGACGAACACGGCGCGCATACTACTTAACGACTTTTTTACTGTCAAGCTGCGCAATGAATTTTGGCTAAGGTTGGCAAATCTTTTGTTATCAATCAGCTTCACTGTCCAAGACTAAAAAATCCATCCCGGACGCCTGGAATTGATGGCGGTGAATTTTGTAATAGATCGCCTCTGCCTGGTCGTTCTTTGAGTGATGCGAAAACATCATCCCGACGTGTTCCATCACGCGAAAAGACAGTTGATTTGGCGGATCGGCTCCGGCGTAAATCTGTTCCAAACCGATTCGCTCAAATCCAAACCACAACATTGCTTGAGCAGATTCTCTAGCCAATCCTTTGCCACAATGTTCGTGACGAATTCCATACATCACCTCGACTTCTTTTTTATCAGCTTCGGTTTGGTGAAAGTGTCGCAAGCCGCAAAAACCGATCAAGTCAGATTTTCCTTTGAAGGTGATTGTCCAGTAACCGAATCCATGTTCGGCAAAACTATCGAAACTGGCTTGAACCACTTCAACAGCGGTTTCGTGCGGAATAACCAAGTCGTCCCATAGATATTTCCGCATCGAAGGGTCAATCCACATTTGATGCAAATCGTCCGTGTCTTCCTTGGTGAACGGCTGCAACTTCAATCGGGCTGTTTCAATCATCGGAAATGGCATAGGTGGGTCTCCTGAAAATGCAGGTCAGACTGATCAAACATTTGTCGCCAGCGATGAACTCCACTCTGCAAACAAAAAAATGGCGGCAGGATCCTTGCGAATCCCGCCGCACCGAGGGCTTTGCTGGGATGAAAACTCTAAAAAAACCAAGGAGAACTAATCTCGTAAATTCAGTCTTCTTATTTGGTTATCTGGCATTGAATCTTTGAAGAAGATGAAGGCATTCTCAGGCGAAGCAACTTCAATGCCGTTTACAGTTTGGCAGGCTGCGACAATTCTAATTGTGGCAATCCAACAACTTAGCTTTTTTCTGCTTGAAGAACACCCACATAATCTGCACGAAACACTGGATATTCATCCATTTTTTCGTAATGAGTAGAGTTCACCGGCAATGGGTTTAGCTTTGGTCAATCAGTTTGTTCGCGCATGAAAAGCGCAGGAAGGGTTTTTAGGATGATCTTCAGGTCTAGCCACAACGACCAGTTTTCGATGTAATAAATATCCAGTTGTACCATCTGCTCGAATGACAATCGGTAACGTCCGCTGACCTGCCATAAACCAGTCAGCCCCGGTTTCACATCCAGTCGTTTACGGTGCCAGGATTCGTAACATTCGACTTCGTAAGGAATCGGCGGACGCGGCCCCACCAGACTCATTTCGCCTTTGAAGACGTTGAATAACTGCGGCAATTCATCAAGGCTTGTTTGCCTCAACCATTTGCCAATCCTGGTCAGCCGGGAATTATTGATAAATTTGTAACTGGGAGCCTCATCCGTTCCTAGATTGATCCTGCCTTCCTTTTTGATGACCCGCTGCATGTATTCGCGGTGAGCTTCGTCAACTTTCTCGGTATTGGTCATCGAGCGAAATTTGTAAAGCAGAAACACCTGGCCATCCATGCCGACTCGTTCCTGGCGATACAACACAGTCCCGCGCGAACTCAGTTTGATGGTTAGCGCGATAACCATCCACAACGGAGCTGTGATCAGCAACATCAACGAACTGACCAGAACATCCACAGTACGTTTGAACAACCGAGCCGATGCTGACAGCGGTTCTTCAAACAGCCGCACCATCGGCACTGCCCCCAACTGTTCCACATAAGTTTTTCGTGGAATGCAGTTGAGCAGATTCGGTACAACGCGAAAGGTCACGCGCGCGCCTCGACCGCATTTGACCATGGTATCGAACAGCATCTGCGGCGAAATTCCCGGATCGGTAATCAGGACTTCGCCTATGCCGTAAACACGTATGAATCGGTGCATTTCGTCGTACCGTCCAAGTGTCGGCCAGTGATTCAGAGCAGCGCTTTTCGGAGGTTTGCCATTCGGAGTGACGAAGCCTACAACCCGGCGACCGAGTTTGGGATCGTGCGCGATTTCGTTGACGCACATTTCAGCAACGCCGTTCGACCCTGCGATCAAAATCGGAATCACGTTGATGTGACGGCGACGATAAAACGTCTGCAAGCTGCGAAGCGCTGTCCGATATCCAAGAAACACCGTCAGGTTCAGCAAGTAGAAAAGAATGAAAATGAGTCGGGAATAGGAAAAGGCCGAATACGCAAAACCGCCACGATAAAAGAATGCCAGCATCGTCACCAACAACCCGCCTATCGAAACGGCTTTGAAGATATTGATGAAATCTTCGCTGAAGGAAAACTCGCCTCGCACCCGATACAGTCCGCGATGCCAGAACGTCACCATCTGAATCAACGGGACGAAATACAGCACGCTCAGATAAGGCGCGTAATGTTCGGCAACTCCAACCGGCATCCACACTGTCAACGCGCCCCAATGTTGTTCCGACCAAAGGAAAATTGCCTTCTCTGGGTGACGCAGCCAATACGCCAACAGAAACAGTCCGGACGCCAGAACACCGTCAAACACAACCAGCAAACCCATAATCCACCGTATGGAATGCTCGCTCAGCGGCAAAAGACGCGGTAGCGCTGGTCGGCGTGCGTCAGCAGGAGTCGCTGGAAACGGTTTGCTGTTCGGTGATGAAAGTGACGACATTGTCCGATCCTTGTAATGCTGGGAAAGGGAATTTGCCGCGATCATACGGCAAGAAATGCAAACGCTTCAACCAATGAAATGTTCGAGTCGTTATGTATTACGGCGGTCTGAAATTATTGGTTTTCGTGAAAAGCGCTGAGTGTTGTTTGAATCTCCCGGCTACGCATTGAGAATATGTTGGTAGGACAGTTGCGGAAACGTCAATTGGAAGGACAGGTCATAGGAGGTTGCGGTCAATTACGAAACGTATCAGATGTGTCCTCAATGCGTAGCGCGAGAGCAAGGTTGGTAATGCGGTGGAGCATTAACCAAGTCGGTGTCGCGCAGTGATACTGGCTGCTGCGCGACAAGATCAAAGAACTGTTTTCAATCCAGCCCGCTCCCGATTGGTCGCAGGGCTGATTCGGAATTTATCCCGGCAAAGATGCGCTGTTATTTGTTCGTCCGAAACTTTTCATAAGCCCACGAGGTGTAATTCTGCACAGTCACATCCGACATTCCCATCATCCGACTGATGCTCAATCCCATCATCGTCAGCATAAACACCGTGGAAGCCCCGATCAGGGTCAGCAGCAGGGAATATTCAACCAGGCTCTGCCCTGCTTCATCTTTCAAAAATTCGATCACAATCTCTTTCATAAATCCCCGATCCTTTTTTCAGTGAGGTAACAGTACCGGGAGCACCGTTTGTCGCTTTCGACGCCGAAGACAAGTGCAACGACCGTGCCAGCGCAATTTTCGATTTCATCTTTCCAGCTAACTCAAGAAATAGCTGAGGATAAAGTTTTCGATTTGGCGATGGAAAGAAGCTTGCGGAGGCAGTGTCGCCAATTGTGGATGTAAGTTTTTCCGCCTGTGTACACGATTGATTACAAAAATCAGTCGGGCTTGCCGTTAATTGTCAAAGCTGCCAACCGTAGGTAAAGTGTTTGTGGGGCGAGAGGTTGTTTACCCTCTACAACAGAAGCGGACAAACGACTCGCTACACATTTATAAAGGGGCTATCAAACGTGGGGAGCGCAATCAATAAAATCAGATTGGCTGTCATCGTCTTATTCGCTGCTGTCTATTTGCTGCCCGCCGCTTCAGCGCAGGATCAATCCACCAAAATCGAAGCCGGGCGCCAAATCTTTATTGGTTCGTGCAGCGTGGGTTATTGCCATGGGTTGGGTGGAGTCGGCGGCGGTGGCCCGAAACTGGCCGGGCGAAAATTCAGCGTTCGATACCTGACGCAAGTCATCAACGAAGGCGTGCCGGAAACAACCATGCCCGGTTTCAAAAACAACCTCAGCCAGGAACAACTTGGAAATTTGATTCTGTACGTCCAATCGCTGGCGACTTCTACAGAAACGCAATCGAATCAACCGGCAGCGCAAGAACGCTTGTCAGAAGACCGTGAATTGATGGGCGACGCCGCCGCCGGGCGAACATTGTTTTTCGACTCTTCGTCGGCGACAAGTTGCATCGTTTGCCACAGCATTGGCGGACGCGGCGGAAAGATCGCTCCCGATCTGGGTGAAATCGCCGCCAAGCCCGCCAAAGACATTTTGCAAAGCATCTCTGAACCGAGCGCCAACGTGGATGGCAAATACGCGACACTGGCGTTGACGTTGAAAGACGGCAGCCGCTTCACCGGCGTCAAGCGCGACGAAGACACAGCAACAATCAGGCTTTATGACACTTCATCGCTGCCGCCGATCTCGCGTTCGTTTCTGAAAGCTGAAATCGCCAAGACGGAAACTCTGAAGACTTCGGCAATGCCCGCTGACTACACAACCAAACTTTCACGCAAACAATTGCTTGATCTGGTCGGCTTTTTGAAAACTGGCGAGTCGGCAAAATAAGATCAACCATTGGAAACCCAGATGAACAAATTTACTCGCAGAGAATTCGTCCAAACCGCAGGTTCGTTTGCTGTCGGCGGAACATTGCTCAATTGGCAACGGCGCGGGCGTCCGAATCAGATCAGATCGCTGGTCAAAGACTTGTTGGTGTACGTCGGCACGTACACCAACAAAAACAACAGCGAAGGCATTTACCTGTACCGAATGAATCTGGCTTCGGGGAAACTTGAAAAGCTAAGCAGTACGCCCGGCATTTCCAATCCGGCGTTTCTGGCGATTGATCCGGCGAAACGTTTTTTGTATGCCGTCAATGAAAGCGGCGAGTTTCTGGGCAAAAAAGGCGGCGGGCTGACCGCCTTCGCCATTGACCAGAACACCGGCGCGCTGAACAAACTCAACGAAGTGACAACGCCCGGCGTGCCCTGTCATTTGTCCGTGCATCCGACCGGCAAAGCCGTTCTGGCGGCCAATTACGGCGGAGGCAACGTCGTTATTTATCCGGTGAAAAAAGACGGCAAGCTTGGTGAAGTGTCCGATGTGCAGCAACACACAGGCAAAGGCGCTGATCCTCGCCGACAGGAAGGCCCGCACGCGCATTGCGTGATGCTGGACGCAGCAGGCCAATACGCATTTGCGCCCGACTTGGGCATAGACAAGATCATGATTTACAAAGTGGACGCTGTTAAAGCCAAACTGAAACCGAATGGCTTTGCCACGCTGAACCCCGGCGCAGGCCCTCGCCATTTTGCATTTCATCCGACATACGATTTCGCCTACGTCATCAGCGAACTGAATTCGACGATGACTACCTTCCGTTACGACAAAAGCAAAGGCGCGTTGACCGAACTGCAAACGCTTTCGACCTTGCCCGAAGGTTACCGAAACTCCAGTTACTGCGCCGATGTTCATGTGCATCCGTCTGGAAAATTTCTTTACGGATCGAATCGCGGCCACAACAGCATAGTTATTTATTCAATTGACGACAGCACAGGCAGGCTGACGCTGATTGGCCACGAATCCACGCGCGGCAACTGGCCTCGCAATTTCGGCATTGATCCGACCGGGCAGTTTTTGCTGGTCGGCAATCAAAACAGTAATTCGATTGCTACGTTCAAAATTGACGAACAAACCGGCAAGCTTTCGCCGCACGGCGATTTGCTGGAAATTCCGGCGCCGGTCTGTTTGAAATTCATTCCTGCCTTTTCTTGATATGGAAACCAACTCAACTCTTCACACAAACCGCGTCGCAGAAATTCAAACCGCTTTGCAGCAAGCCGGACTGGACGGTTGGCTGTTTTGCGATTTTCGCCACAGCGACCCGCTGGCCTGGCGCATTCTGAAACTGGACGCCAGCGTTCATGCTTCGCGTCGCTGGTTTTATTTCGTGCCTTCTTCAGGCAAACCGTCGAAGATCGTCCACGCGATTGAAACCGACAAGTTGGACTTGCTGCCGGGCGACAAAACGATTTATCTGCGCTGGCAGGAATTGCATGCGGCTTTGCAGAGAGTCGTCAACGGCCACAAACGCATTGCCATGCAGTATTCGCCAAACAACGCGATTCCGTACATGGCTCGCGTTGACGCCGGAACCGTCGAACTCGTCCGCAGCTTCGGCCCGGAAGTCGTCAGCAGCGCCGATCTGGTGCAGGTTTTCGAAGCCGTCTGGTCGCCCGCCCAACACGCCACGCACATCGAAGCCGCCGAGAAGGTTTATAAAATCATCCACGAAGCTTTTGCCGAAATCGGTCGCGCCATCCGTGCTGGCGAAGCTCTGAGCGAATACCAGATTCAGCAATTCATCTGGCGGCGGTTTGACGAAGAAGGCATGCACGCAGACCATGCGCCGATTGTTTCAGTCAACGCCAACAGCGCGCGTCCGCATTACGCGCCTTCGGCAGAAGTGCATTCGCCGATCAAGCTTGGCGATTTCGTCTTGCTGGACGTGTGGGCGAAGCTGAAAACACCGGGTTCGGTTTACGCCGATCTGAGTTGGACGGGATTTGTCGGCGAAACCGTGCCGGAAAAATACTCGCGCATTTTCGACATCGTCGCCGCTGCGCGCGACGCCGCCGTCACATTCATCCGCAAAAAAGTCGCGGCAGGCGTTTCGTTCAAAGGCGCTGAAGTTGACGATGTATCGCGCGCCGTCATCGTCAATGCCGGATACGGCGACAAATTCCTCAACCGCACAGGACATTCCATAGGCGAAGAAGTTCACGGCAACGGCGCGAACATTGACAATCTGGAAACGCCGGACACTCGCACGGTTTTGCCTCGCACCTGTTTTTCGATTGAGCCGGGAATTTATCTTCCCGGCGATTTCGGGTTGCGTTCGGAAATTGACGTGTACGTCGGCGACGGCGAAGTTCTGATCGCCGGTCAGCCGATTCAAACCGAAGTGATTCCAATTTTGCGCTGATGGATAGTTGATGAATCGAGGAGAACTGCTAACACGGTTGACCATCTGGATCGCCATCGGCGGTTATGTCGTGGGCGTTTGCCTGATGCTGCTCGGTCGTGAAAGTCGCGCTTGGCAATCGCGAGCGCGGGTGGTGTGGACGATTGGTTGTCTGGCCTTGCTTACACACACTCTATGCGCGTTTCACTTTTATCACGACTGGAGCCAGGAATCGGCGTTGCGCGAAACCGCGCGGCAAACAGCCGAAGTCACAGGCGCGAACTGGGGCGGCGGGTTGTACATCAACTACGCTTTTCTGGCGGCCTGGGTTGCTGACGCGGCTTGGTGGTGGCGAGATTTGGAAAAATACCGGCAACGGCATTGGGCGATTATCGGCGTCTGGCAGTTCGTCATGATCTTCATGATTTTCAACGCCACAGTGGTTTTCAAAACCGGCCTGGTTCGTTGGATCGGATTTGGAATTTGTTTTGGACTGTTGGCGATTTTTCTCGCTGCAGAGGCGCGGAGAAAGCTGAGGAAGCGCAGAGAAACTGAAATGACCTCTGCGCCCCTGCGGTGAAGTAATCCGACATCGTAAAGGACTTATTTGATGAACATTGCAAAAGCGGAACTCGCGCGTCCACCAATTTTTCTAGCGCGATTGCCGATGTATTACGGCTGGGTGAATTTGACGGTTGCCGCTTTGGCGATGGTCGGCACGCTGCCCGGTCGCACGCAAGGTTTGGGATTGATCACTGAATCTTTGCTGCGAGATTTGCAGATTGACCGCGTGCTGTTCGCCCAGATCAATTTGTGGGCAACGCTGATTGGCGCATTGTTTTGTTTCAGCATTGGTCGTTTGATTGACCGCATCGGCAGTCGTGTAGTGCTGACTGCCGTAATGCTGGCGTTGGCCGCGGTCGTGCTGGCGATGAGTGGCGCGCGCAGTGTGGCGTTGCTGGCGGTATTGATTACGCTGACGCGCGGATTCGGCCAAAGCGCTTTGTCAGTGGTCAGTTTGACGATGGTCGGTCAATGGTTCGTCAAACGGTTGAGTCTGGCGATGGGCGTTTACACCGTGCTGATGAGCATCGGCTTTATGATAGCCTTTCCGGTCGTCGGTTCGATTGTGCTTGGCAGCGGTTGGCGCACGGCGTGGAGCGGAGTTGGTTTTGCGCTCTTGCTGCTGGCTCCGCTGAGCTGGTTGCTGGTAAGAAACACGCCTGAAAGTTCGGGACTGGCGCTGGATGGCGAAAAAGAAAACGATGCGCCGCCGGAACCGTTGACCGGATTCACACTGCGCGAAGCTTTGTTGACGCCTGCTTTCTGGGTCTTTGCCCTGTCGAGTTCGATATACGGATTGATCGCTTCGGGCATCGCGCTTTTCAACGAATCCATTCTGGCCGAACGCGGGTTCGACGCCAGCGTCTATCACCGCACGCTGGTCATCACAGCGTTGACCGCTTTGGCCGGAAACTTTGTGGGCGGTTGGCTGGCCGAAAAATGGCGAATGAACCGTTTGATGGCCTTGGCGATGGCGATGCTGGCCGTAGCTTTGCTGGCGTTGCCGTTTGTTCAAACCGAACTACACGTTGTCGCCTGGGCGGTGGTGATGGGGTTGGCCGGAGGCTTCGTCATCGTCATTTTCTTTTCGTTCTGGAGCCGCGCATTTGGCCGCGCGCATCTGGGAAAAATTCAAGGCGCGGCGCAATCGCTGACCGTCGTTGCCTCTGCCGTTGGGCCATTGCTGCTGGCTGAATGCGTCGAACGAACCGGATCGTATGCTGTGATGTTTTACGCGCTGTCATTGATCGTAGCCGCGTTGTGCGTCAGCGCGTGGTTTGTTTCGACTCCGAGCAAAGATGAATCCGGGCTGTCGTAACCGGCGGCAGCGGGATTACAATTGCGACGAAAGGAGAATTTTATGAGCAAACACAATCTTGCTTACAAAGACGAAGGCGAATTTTATGCCGAAGCCCCGCACGTGCGGCGCGCCTACATTCCACCGGAGCAAATGAATTACGAAACAATGTCGGAATTTGGCAAGGAGCTTTATCGGCTCAGCGAAGAATACGCCGCCAGCGGAGAAAAGCTTTACACCGAGGAAGAACTCGAAAAGGAAATCGCGCGGCGCAAGGGAGGGTACATTCCAGATGACGATGGCGACACCCGATAAGATCGTCACTTTTGTTGATTCGTCGGTTCTGATCAACGCCATTGCCGGGCAAGACCCCGCACGAAAAATGCGCGCCGTTTCCATACTTGGCGACCAACGAAGAGAGTTTACGGCAACACGCTTTCTGCAACTCGAAGTCCTGCCTATGCCAACCAAATACCAGCGAAGCCGTGAACTAAACTTTTATCAACGATTCTTCAGCCATGTCACTCATTGGCTTGATGAAGAGCCGCTGATTCAACCGGCGCTTGACCTTGCGTGCCGGTACGGCCTGGGCGGAATGGATGCGTTGCATCTGGCAGCAGCGATTTCGCTGAATGCCGAATTTATCTCTGCCGAACGACCAGGCAAGCCTCTTTATCAAGCCTATCAAAACGCCCTGTCCATTTACTGATTACGGCAAAGCCTTGATGCGGATGTTGCGAAATTCCACCAGCGAACCGTGTCCCAGAAATCCGATGTGACCGGTTTTGTTTTTCAGCCCCGGATGTTTTTTCAACACGGATTCTTCCTTCACCAGATTCAAATCAGCGTCCAGAATAATCACGCCGTTCAACGTCACACGAATGTGGCTGCCGTTGGCCATAATCTCTTCCGTGTTCCATTCGCCCGCCGGTTTCAGGTAGCCCGTCCGCGCCGGAATCACGTCATACACCGAACCATGATGCTGTTCGGATTTGATTTTGCCTTTGTACTTTTCGTGGCCGTCGTCGAGGATTTGAATCTCCATGCCTTGATACGCCGCGTCGCCTTCCAGCGGAGCGCGAATGCCTACGCCGTTGTTGCCGCCGGGTTCGGTTTTGAACTCGAAGCGGAAGACGAAATTGGCGTACTCTTTTTCGGTGTACAGATTTCCGCCGCCGTCGAGCGGGCAAACGATGGTTCCGTCCTTGATGACGTAACCGGGACCTCGGCCTCTGACCAGTTTCCAACCATTCAAAGTTTTGCCGTCGAACAATTGAACAAAACCTTTTTCATCGTTTTGAAGTTCGGCGGTTTGGGCAACGGCATTTGTCGCCATTGCCGCCACGGCCATCAGCAGCAGACCAAATAGTTTTTTCATACGCTCACTCCGTCTTGAAGGATTTGTTGATGTTTGCAGACTCTCAATCACGCAGAGAGGATTTTCAAAAGCGCGGCAATGATAAACACATCAAACGGTTTGGCAAACCATTGCGAAATCAGCGTTCCCGTCGCTCGCGCTCTTGCGTACAGAATTGCCTGAGCTAAGCTATCGCCGCTTGCAAGTGCGATCCGGCTGTCAAAACCTTCGGGAGCGAGCGCCATGACCACGCCCATTCTGACCACGAAACTTTCTATTCCACCCAGACGCCCCGACTGGATAATACGGATGCGCTTGTTGAATAGGTTGGACGAAGGACTGGGGCGCAGATTGACTTTGATTTCTGCGCCTGCCGGTTCGGGCAAAACAACGCTGGCGGCGTCGTGGCTGCACGGATTGCGCGGACAAAAATCCGCCGCTCCGCGCATCGCCTGGCTTTCGTTGGATCAGGAAGACAACGATCCGGTTCGATTCCTGACGCATTTCATCGCCGCGTTGCAACGTATTGATCCGCAAATCGGTCAGGCTGCGCAGTCGTATCTGAACACGCCGCACGTCGTCAACCTCAACCATTTGATGACGCTGCTACTCAACGACCTGGCCGGGCATTCCGAAAAAGCTGTGGAATCAACAGAACCGGATTCGAGGCGCAAATATCGCCCAAGCATTCTGGCTCTGGATGATTATCACGTCATCAATCGCGCCGACCTGCAATCCGCCGTCGCCTTTTTCCTGGAGCATTTGCCTTCGCACTTTCAATTGATGCTGGTCACGCGCGAAGAACCGTCCCTGCCTTTGCCGCGATTGCGCGTGCGGCGCGAAGTCACTGAAATTCGCCCGCAGGATTTGCGCTTCAACGGCGAAGAAACCATAGCGTTTTTGAAACGCACGATGGGTTTGGCTCTGACTTCCGAAGAAGCGCGACGGCTGGAAGATCACACCGAAGGATGGGTTGCCGGATTGCAAATGGCTGCGTTGTCTTTGCGCGGGCGCGAAATGGGCGATCCGGACGCTTTGCCCGATTGGCCGACTGAAGATTTCAGCAGCGGCGGGCGCGACATAATTGATTACCTGGCGGCGGAGGTGTTGCGACAGCAACCGGAGGAAATCAGCGCGTTTCTGCATCAAACGGCGATTCTGGATCGGTTCAACGCTTCGCTCTGCGACGCGGTCACAGGGCGTTCGGACGGCCAGGCGGCGTTGTGTTATCTGGAACGGGCCAACCTGTTTTTGATTCCGCTGGACGACCAGCATCAATGGTACAGATACCATCATCTGTTTGCGGATTTCCTGCGCGCGGAATCCGCCGAATCTGAACGGCAGGAATGGCACATTCGCGCCAGCCGCTGGCACGAAACACATGGCCTGACGCCGGAAGCGATCAAACACGCGCTGGCCGGGCGCGATTACGAATCGTCGGTTCGATTGATTCGGCGCGGCGCAGAAGAAGCGTGCCGAGTCGGCGCTTACAGCACGCTGCTCGGCTGGGTCAACGCGCTTCCCGAAAAAGTAGTTCGCGCGCACAGCGATTTGCTGGTGCATAAGGGATGGATTCTGTATTTGCGCGGCGAAATCGTCACTGGCGAAGCTTACGCCGCGCTGGCCGTCGCCACGCAACGACCTGACGATTTGCCGTTGCATCGTGGAATGCTGCTCGGCTTTCAAGCCTATCTGGCCATCAACCGCGACGAAGCCGCGCAAGCCGTCCGATTCGCCGACGAAGCGCTGAAGTTTCTGGGCGACACCGAATCGTTTTATCGCACAACGGCGCTCAGCCACCTGGGACAAGCCCAAAGATTGACCGGCGACCGGCAAGCGGCCATTCACACTCTGAGACAAACAATCGCGCTGGGCGAACGGCTAGGCCATTATCTGCCTATGCTGGAAGCGCTCGGTTATCTGGCATTGTTGTTGTATCAGCAAGGCAACCTGCGCGAAGCCATCGCTTCCTGCGAACAGGCTGCACGCCAGTTTCTGGATGCGCACGGCCATCCGCTGCCAGTTGCAGGATTCATTTACGTTCCGTTGGGAATGCTCTATTACGAAACCAACGATCTGGAACGCGCGGCTTATCATCTGACGACGGGCATTTCGCTCTGCCAGCAGATGGGAACCGTTTACGCCACGCTGGCCGGACAACGCACACTCATCAAACTGCATTACGCGCAAGGCGACATAGAATCAGCCTGGGACGTGCTGGCCGCCGCGCGCGAACTGGCCGAACGGTCTGAAAATCAACGCCGCATTCGCACGGTCACGGCCATTCGCGCGGAGCTTCAATTGCGAATGGGTCACGTTGCCGCCGCCGCCATGACGCTGGCCGATCTGCCAGCTTCGCCCGACGAACGGTCGGAACAGGAAAATCTGACCTACGCACGGTTGCTGATGGCGCAGGATCAACCGCAAGCCGCGCTCGACCTGTTGCGCCAGATCGAACTGATCGCACAGCGACAACATCGTCACGGCAATCTGGTGGCGGTTTACCTGCTGCAAACGATTGCCAACCACGCGCTTCAACTGACCGAAGCCGCGCTCGACCGTCTGGAACAAGCCATTTGTCTGGCCGCGCCCGAAGGATACCGGCGTGTGTTCCTGGATGAAGCCGCGCCCATCGCCGCGTTGCTGGCGGACAAACAACACGTCGCCCCGGCATTCGTCGCCGGTCTGTGCGAAGCGCTTTCCAACCATCCGATCGCTGCCCGGCAACCGGCTTCATCCTCAATCCCACAGCCATTGGTGGAACCGCTCAGCGAAACGCAACGCGCTGTTCTGCGATTGGTGGCCGATGGCTTATCCAACCGCGACATCGCCGCCCGGTTGGCCATCACCGAAGGAACCACCAAATGGCACCTCAACCAGATTTACGGCAAGCTCAACGTCAGCAGCCGCACGCAGGCCGTCGCCCAGGCGCGCCAACTCAGACTGCTTTGAATCCGACTTTTCCAGACCGCACCTAACTTTCGATAGGTGAACCCTGTCTGAACGCTTGCTAGACTCGCGTCATCCTTAAACCGGTATTTTCATAACCGATACATCCTGTTGACTCGATAAAAAGTAACGAAGCATTGATTCAGTTTTGGGCTGGCTGGGAGCGCTCGTAATTGTCGCTCTACGTTTGCTTTTCCCACGCAATTCATTGGATCGGACGCACGCATCCGGTCAAAGTCCAACCATCAACCTTGAAACCTTGATGGGGTTTCATCAGGAGTCAGCGCTATGAAAAATTCCGCCCGTCGTACCCCTTCTCTGCTCACGATTCTGCTGTCGGTTTTGTTGATAAGTCTGACAGGAACGTGGGCGGTTGCTCAGAATGCTTCCGGTTCAATCAACGGGACAGTCACTGATCCCGACGGCGCCGTCGTCGCCAACGCCACAGTGACCGCCACCAACAAAGCCACCGGCGCTACGCGCCGGTTGACCTCCGGCAACGAAGGCAGCTATTCCATAGAAAACCTGACGCCCGGCGAATATGAAGTGAAAGTCGAAGCCAAGGGCTTCACATCGCAGATTCGCGTCCTGACCGTGCAAGTCGGCACCAACACGACCGGAAACTTTTTCCTGTCCATTGGCGGAACCAGCCAGACAGTGGAAGTCATTGGAGGCGCGCCGATTCTGAACACCTCCGATTCAGGGTTGGGCGGAGTGGTGACGCAACGACAGGTCGAAAATCTCCCACTGAACGGGCGAAGTTTTCTTTCGGTTGCCATGCTGGAACCCGGCGTGACCGTCACCTACCAGGCGACTTCCGGCGTGCTCAATCAGAACGACTTTTTCCAGGTGGGAGTCGGCGGCGCGCCTTCGTATATGACCGTCATTTCGGTGGACGGCGCGCGCGCCAACGACCGCATCACCGGCGGAACGTCGCAAAACTTTTCCGCCGAAACGGTGCAGGAATTTCAGATCAGCACCATCGGCTTTGACCTTTCGACCGGAACTGTTTCCGCGGGCGCGGTGAACATCGTGTCGCGCGGCGGAACCAATCAGTTTCACGGCAGCGCATTTCTCTTTTACCGCGATCACAACATCTCGGCTTTTCCCGGACTGACGCGCTCCTGTCCGGGTCTGGCGACTGACAGTCCGTTGTGCCGCGATGCCGGTTCGCGCAAACGGTTGGAAGACCCATTCTTCGTCCGCCGCCAATACGGCGGAACCATCGGCGGCCCGGTCATCAAAAACAAACTGTTCTTTTTCGCCAACTACGAACGCAGCGATCAGGTTGGCGCGCAGCCCATCGCCTTCACCGATCCGCTGCTGACCGGACTTAACCACATCGGCAAAGTGCCCTTCGATCAGCACATGATCGGAACCCGCGTTGACTTTCGTCCGAATGAAAAACACTCGATTTTCATTCGCGGCAACATAGACAAAAACGACAGCGTCGCAGGCAGCGGGCTGGAATCCACCTGGATCGCTTCCAACAATTACTCCTACCAGACGCAATTCGGCATCACCAGCGTGCTCAAACCGACGTTGGTCAACGATTTCCGCTTTGCCTATTCGTACTTCCGAAACCGGCTCGGTCCGCCAACTCAGGAAGTCTGCGAAAGTCTGGCCAGCGACCCGTTGTTCTGCTTCGGCGTGGGCGGCACGCAGATCAATTTCTTCGGCGGATTGTCGGTTGGCAACAACGCCAACACGCCGCAGGATCGCCATCCGCGCACTTATCAATACACCAACAATCTCAGTTGGACGAAAGGAACTCACCGCGTGCGCTTCGGCGGCAACTGGGAACACATTTACAGCAAGGGAAGCTGGTTCCGAAATTACGCCGGAACGTTTTCGACTTTCAACCCGGTGACGGTGCAGCAGTTGAATCCCACGCTGTACAACACATTGCCAGCCAGTCTGAAGCCCGGTTATACGGGACGACCGGCGACCTTTGCCGAATTGCTGCAACTTCCAGTCAGCGGTCAATTGACCATAGGCATTGGCGACGGCGCGCAACCTGTCGCGTATCTGTTCGACCAGTTGGCAACCAATAATCACTATCGGCTTTATGTGCAGGACAGTTGGCAGATTCGATCCAAGTTCACGTTTAATTATGGATTGGCCTGGTCGTTTGAAGACAATCAACCTTATCACTTGTTGGATCGCCCGCAGTACCTGAAACCCACTGGCATTCAATTGGGAATAATTCCCTACGATTACAACAACTTTGATCCGGCGGTGGGGTTTGCCTGGTCGCTGAATGACAAGACGGTCATCCGGTCCAGCTTTTCGGTGCATCATTCTTCCGGCAACCGGAATTACCTGAAATTGCAGGATCAGATTTTGATCGGGCCGGCGGGCAGCGGATTGGTCAGCGCCGGTTCTTCCTCCGTGCCGAATCCGAAATTCGGCCAACCCGGCCAACCGCAGTTTTTGAATTTCGCCACCAACCAGCCGGTGGATTTCCGCGGACAGGATATGGTGAACAATCTGGCGGCGATTCGTGCTTATCTGGCGGCGAACAACCAGTACAACGGGCGCGATCTTTCAATTCGCAACATCGAGGTTCGCAAACAAGCTCCGGCTGCGGGCAGCGAAGCCATCTTCGACGCCACGCATCGGACACCTTACACAATTCACGTCAACGCCGGTGTCCAGCGACAGATCAGAAACGATCTTTCGGTTTCGGCGGATTTCGTCATGCGCCGTGGAGTCAAATTCGGCCAGAACGAATTCATGCTGGACGACATCAATCGCTGGAACCGGTTCAGCGGCTACAACCTGCTTGCTACTGGAACCGCCGTGCCTACGCGCAACCCGATCATTCCGGTCTGCACGACTACTGCGCAAGCCAACGATCCGAAAGCCCAATGCTCTCTGGGACCGATCTTTTACGCGGTGCCAGGAATTCTTTCGCGTTATACCGCCTTGCAGGTCAAAGTGGACAAACGCATGAGCAATGGCTTTCAACTGACCGGCGCGTATGCGCTGGCGCGATACACTAGCTATAACAGCTTCGCCAGCTACACTGATTATTCGGAAAACTTCGGACTAAGCGGCGCGACTCCGAAACATTCCGGTTCAGTCAGCGGCATTTGGGATTTGCCGAAATACACCGGCGATCAACGATTCCTGCGCGGCGCGCTCAATGGCTGGCAATTGTCAACGATCATGCAGTTCCGCAGCAGCGACATAAACTCGATCACGCTGGGCACGCTCGACCCCGAAGGCGACGGATTGTTCGTCTTTCGGCTGCCGGGAACAGGAATCAATTCTTTCGGGCGCGGCCAAAACGCTGACGATATTCGGCAGTTGGTCAACGAATACAACGCCAAATATCCTGCTCCCCAAAACGCCATTCTGGCGCAGATCGGGCGTCAAAACCGCGACGCTCTGGGCACGGCCTATCCTTTCATCGTGCTGCCGGACAATTTCCAATCGGGCGACAGTTTCCTGACGCACGATCTGCGAGTGACGCGCATCATCTCCATCAAGGAAAAGGTCAAACTCAATTTGATTGGGGAAGGTTTCAACATCTTCAACATCGCCAACCTGACGGGTTACACCGGATCGCTGGCCAGCGCTGCTTACATACGGCCTGTTGGAACGTTGAACGCAACCACCGGAGCCGTGACCATCACCACGCCCGGTCGTAATAACCCGAATAACAATTTCGGCCAGGCCACAAACCGCGTCAGCCCCATCTTCGGAACCGGCGGGCCAAGAGCGTTTCAATTCGCGGCTCGGCTCAGTTTTTAACGACACAAGGTAGAGACGCGAAATTTTGCGTCTCTACCTTCTCAACCGGGCGCAACCGTAGTTTGCGACTCGACTACAATCCGATTTATGAAAAAACAAGCAATCTCCATTTTGATAGCTGCTTTGCTGGGATGTCTTGCTACTGACACATTCGCGCAGGAAAAGAAACTCAAAACCGGATTGTGGCCGGAAGATTGGGTCTACAAATTGGCCGAAGGCGTGACCACGCGCGAAGTCACGTTTTACAGCGACGGCGTGGGCTGTTACGGCAAAATTTTCTTTCCGAAAGGGTTTTCGACGACCGGCAAAACTCCCGGCATAGTGCTGGGACAGGGCTGGGCTGGAAATCATTTTTCGATTGAAAAGTATGCGGCGCGTTTTGCCGAACGTGGTTTGGTGGCGATGGTCATTGATTATCGAGGCTGGGGATCAAGCGACGGTTTTGTTTCGCAAGCTCAGCCAACCGTCAGTCGAGGTGAAAAAGAACCTGTCCGCGATGACACGCGATATACACACAACAAAACCGATGTGACGATCAAACGCACAAGGCTGATTCCGCATAAACAGGTCGAAGATTACCGCAACGCGATTTCATACCTGCAAGGCGAACCCGGCGTTGACCCAGACCGAATTGGCATCTGGGGATCGAGTTTTGCCGGCGGCAACGTCATCGTCGTCGCCGCGTTGGATTCGCGCGTCAAAGCCATTGTCGGGCAAGTTCCGGCCATCTCCGGCAAAAATTCGCCGGTTGGACCTGTCCCGCTTCGCGGCAAAGCGCTGGAAGACGCCATTCAGCGCGCTCGCACCGGCAAAGGCGGCGAATTCGAGACTGGCTTTTCCTATCGCCGCATGGTGGACACTGAAACCACGCAGATGGTCGCCGAATATCGCCCGTTTCATTACCTGAAAGCCATCGGCGACCGCCCAGTGTTGCTGATTCCGGCGGAAAAGGAAGAACTGATCAACAACAAGGAAAACGCCATCGCCGCAATTGACGTGCTGACCGGACCGAAAAAACTGTTGATCGTTCCCGGCATCACTCACTTTGAAATTTACATTGGCGAAGCGTTTGAAATCAGTTCCAATGCCGCCGCTGCGTGGTTCCGCGAACATCTGGGCTTGGAACCAAAGGCTGAAACTAAACCCAATGGTCAATAGAGGAGAATGCGCATGACGTTTGCTGGTATGACGAATCGCCGAATCTTTTCGGTGGCGATCACCCTTTTTGGAATCTGGATCGGACTTCACGCAATCAGCGATTCTCAAGCGGCTGCAAAACTGGAAATCAAAACGCTGTCTTCACGCGCCGATCTGGTCAGCGGTGGCGACGCGCTTGTTGAAATCAAATCGCCCGCCGGAGCCAAAGTCACGCTGGCGCTCAACGGCAAAGATGTCACCGCTCAATTGAAGCCTGACGGAACGAGCTTGCGCGGCGTGGTCAGCGGATTCAACGTTGGCGAAAACCTGCTGGCGGCAAAAGCGGGCAAGCTTCAAGCCAGTTTGAAAGTTACGAATTATCCGATCACCGGGCCGATTCTTTCGGGGCCGCACCTGACGCCTTACGAATGCCGCACCGTGGAATCGGGGCTGGGGCAACCGCTAGACGCCAACTGTTCGGCCAAACAAAAGATCGAATACTTTTACCGAACGACAAGCAACGCGTTCAAACCGCTGGCCGATCCTGTCAACCGCCCGGCTGATTTGGCGACCACTACGACTTACGACGGCAAAACCGTGCCTTACATAGTCCGCGTGGATTCAGGCACAATCAATCGCAGCATCTATCGCATTGCCATCCTCGACGATCCCAATCCCGAAACAAACGGCGGCCAATGGACGCCAAGCGCGGGCTGGAATCGCAAACTGGCCGTCAGTTTCGGCGGAGGCGCTGGCACGCAATACAACCAGGGCACGAACCAGGCCAACGCCGCGCTCAATCATCTGTATTTGTCGCGCGGATTCGCCTTCATGATTTCGACCGAACTGGTCAATCAACTTCATGGCAACGCGGTCTTGCAGGGCGAAACGCTGATGATGCTCAAGGAGTATTTCATCGAACGTTACGGCGTTCCGAAATGGACTGTCGGCAACGGAGGTTCGGGCGGAGCGATTCAACAACTGGTCATCACGCAGATTTATCCGGGCTTGCTGGATGGATTGCAACCCACGTTAGCCTATCCCGATTCATCTCTGCACACGGCTGACGCCGGTTTGCTGCAAAATTTCTGGCGCAAAGCCGATCCGGCGGTCTGGACGCAAGCCAAGAAAACCGCCGTCGAAGGCTTCACGCCCGGAACAGCCGCCGCCTGGGAACGGTCGTTCGTGCCTGTGCTGACCGCGACCAACAAACGCGGCTGCGCGTTGAGCGATGAAAGCAAGGTTTACGATCCGGTCACCAATCCCAAAGGCGCTCGCTGCACGATGCAGGAAATGCGCGCCAACATTTATGGGCGTGATCCGAAAACAGGCTTTGCGCGCAAACCGCAAGACAACGTCGGACTGCAATACGGTTTGGCCGCGCTGAACAACGGCACGATCAGCGTGGATGAGTTTCTGGACTTGAACGAAAAAATCGGCGGCAACGACATTGACGGCGGCTTTGTGTCGCAACGTTCCGCAGGGGATGAAATTGCCACTCGCGCGTTGTACGCCAGCGGCCTGATTAACTCCGGCGGAGGCGGATTGGCCAACGTGCCGATTCTGCAAGCGCGCCCTTACACCGACGCCATTGGCGACATTCACGACCGTCACCGCGACCTGACAATTCGCGCCCGGCTGGAACGCGCCAACAAACGTTCGGACAACCAGGTGATCTGGGTTGGGCCACCAATTGAACGCGGCAAAACTCCGGTGGTGGATTTGGCGGCTTTATCGCTGGACACGATGAATAAATGGCTGGACGCGATGGCGGCGGATTCGGCCCCGCTTTCGACCGAAAAAGTCGTGCGCCACAAACCGGCGGACGCGGTGGATGCCTGTTGGGACGCGACGGGCAACAAGATCGCCGAAAAAGCCACGTTCGACGGCAAAGGGAAATGCAATCAGCTTTATCCGGTTCACAGCGAACCGCGTTTGGTCGCTGGCGCTCCGCTGACCAACGACATAGCCAAATGCCAGTTGAAGCCAATCAATTTCGGCGATTACAAAGTGTCGTTCACTGAAGCGCAAAAAGCTCGGTTGAAGGCGATCTTCCCAACAGGCGTTTGCGATTTCAGCAAACCCGGCGTCGGGCAAACACCGATCAAAGGAACTTATCAACGTTATTGAGGAGAAAAAATGAAAGAGTCCATCAACTTCATCAGATTGTTCGTTTTGCTCGGCGTCGCGGCGATGTTGTCGGCAAACGCCAGCGCGCAGGAACAGCTCAGGATTCCGGGCACAACCTGTTCCGATTTGGCGTATTTGCATTGCCCGGACAGGGAATGTTCCAGCGCGACGGTGATCAATCAGGGAAACGTCGTAGAGATGAAAACTCGCCGCACCTACTTTCTGGATTACCCCTGCGATTTGAAGAAAGGCGAAAAAGTCACATTCATTCTCAGCCTGCACGGCGGCGGTTCTTACGGAAACTGGCAGCGCCATTATTTCCCGCTGCTGGATTACGTGAACAAATACCGGTTGGTAGTGGTCACGCCGAACGCTCCGACGCGCGCGTGGTCAACGGCGGATGACGAATATCTGCAGAACATAGTCAGTTTCGTCATCGAACAGGTCGGCAAAGAAAACATCAAAGCGTTCTGGCTGGCCGGGCATTCGCAAGGCGGCATGACTTCCAATCGGCTGATTCGCACGGAATTTTTCAAAGACAAGGTGGACGGCTTTTTGAGCTTGTCTGGCGGACGATTGGGCGGAAATCCCGGACGCGGAGCGACGTTTTCCCCGACAAGCGGTGGAGCAGCCGCAGCGACTCCAACGCCTCCGGCAACGGCTGGCGCAGGCGGTGGAAGTTCGACAACAGCTTCGGCGATGGCTGCGTTACGCGAACTGCCGACTAATGACTTTTCGTTCATTTACACCACAGGCATACGCGAAGTGGACGAAAAAGGCGTGCCGGAAACATCTGATTGGGCCAAGAAATTCAGTTGCGGCCCTCGGCGCGCTCCGGTTGAGATTGAAGATACCAAAGCCGGTTACATCTACGATTCTTCGCGTTTGAATTTGCTGCGTCCGGGCTGGGGCTTGCTGCCCGCTCCTGGCAAAGCTCAGGTGTATGTTTATCCTGATTGCCAGGATGGCCGAATCGTCGCCGATGTCGTTCGGCTGGAAAAAGGCCACACGGAAGGTTTGGAACCGAAAGTCACCGAAGAACTCATCAAGCTGATGCTTTCAGCCAAAGGCGGCAAGCTGCAACAAGCCCGTTAGTTTTCATAACGCTCCGCGTTTGCGCTGCTCGACGATGTACCGAGCAGCGCGAACGGAAAGCGCGGCGATGGTCAATGTAGGATTCTTTTCTGAAAACGTGGTGAAGCTGCTGCCATCAACAACGAACAGGTTTTTGACTTCGTGCGATTGGTTGTAAGAATTCAGCACCGAACGTTTCGGATCAACTCCCATTCGGCAACTACCGACTTCGTGGCTGGCGAAACCGCCGGGTGTTTCGCTGCCGCGCATCACCAATTCAGGGTTGCAGGCGTCAATCACTTCATACAAACCTTCTTTCATTTCCTTGAACAGCCGCAGATCGTTTTCGCCCCAGTTGAAATTCACTATGGGAATGGGAATGCCGTGTTTGTCCGTTTTGTTCGGGTCAACCGTGATGCGATTGTCAAAGCGATGTTCGCCTTTGCCCCACGCGCCGATTTGGAACATCGCCGGTTGCAGATCGCGGACACGCCGTTTGTACTCCGCGCCGAATCCGCCGACTGATTTGGCGTGGTGCGGCGTGGCCTGGCTGGCGTAATTCATCTGCATTCCCCAGCCGCCGACGTAATCCCGTTTGCCACGCGTCTGGTTATAACGCGGAATGTAAGCGTGATCTGTTGCTCCGTCGCCCGCCCAGGTGTCTTTGCCAACCAGGTCTTTCAAGTAAGCCGTCGCGCCAACAGTGATGTGGCCGCCGAAGTATCTGCCGACCAGATCGTTCGAGTTGGCCAGACCGTTCGGATACTTTTCGCTTTTGGAATTCAGCAACAGGCGGGGCGATTCGACGGCTCCGCAGCCGAGCACGATGACGCGCGCATAGACCTGCTCTTCCTTGCCGGTCAGGCGATTGATGAACGACACACCCGAAGCCAGGCCGTTTTTATCCACCAGAATTTCCCGCGCCAGTGCATTCGTTTTCAGCGTCAATTTGCCGGTCGCCATCGCTTCGGGAATGACTGTGACGTCCGATGACCAAACCGCCCGCACGTCGCAGACATCCATGCAGTGCCCGCAAAAATGACAAGCGCCGCGTCCTTTGCGGCTTTTCAGCAAAACGGCTTTGCGAACCGGAATCATCTTGACGCCGAGTTTGGCAATTTTCTTTTGCGCCAGATATTCCGAACAGCGAAGCCGCGGCGATTCGGCAACGAAATCTCCATCAGGCAAAACTTCCAGATTTTCGCGCGTGCCGAACACATGCATTTCGCGTTCGGCGTAGCTATAAAACGGCGCAAGCTCTTCGTAACTGATCGGCCAGTCTTCTTCGATGCCGTGCAATGAGCGTTCGCGGAAATCGTCCGCTGCAAACCGCAAGGCCACGGCGTTCCAGTGAAACGTTCGCCCGCCCAGCGTGCGAATGCGATCCACTCCAACGCGGTCGCCACGAAATTCAATGGCCGAGCGAATGTCGTCAGGATAAAGCGACGCCTGTTTGAACAACCCAAAACCGCGTTTCGGCAAATCATACGCCCAGTCGTGAATGTGCAGGTCTTCCAATCGGCCACGCCCGCCGGCTTCGAGCAACACGGTGTCGGCTCCGGCGGCGGTCAACTCCTTGACCATAAAGCCGCCCGCCGCACCGGAACCAATGACGCACACATCATAAATTTTCTTTTTCTGGATTTGCATTGAAGCCTTACTTTTGCTGAACAAATATGTGGACGCCTTTTTTGTTCGAGGTGATGATGTCGGGTCGTTTGTCGCCGTTCAGATCGGCAACCGTGAACTGAGTCCCTACGCCGCTGTCATTGTCAATTTCGTGTTTGACCCATTTCACTTCCCTGCCCTTGCGTTGAAGCTCGAACCAGACGACGACCGCCGGATCGTTGGGATTAACATCGCCATTGGGGCCGTGCGCCCAGAATCGTTTGCCGGTCACCAGGTCTTTCAATCCGTCGCCGTTGATGTCTACCAGTTCCAGCGCGTGCGATTGCGAAAAACTGGCATCAATCGTGTGCGTGACAAAGCTGCCGTCTTTTTGCTGTTGATGCCACCAGACGCCTATGCGATGCGCGGAACTTGAAAGCACGTCGTTCAATCCGTCGCCGTCCACGTCGTAAACATGCATCTGCGCGCAATCTTCGCCGAAGTTTTTCGGCACGAACTTCCAATTCGGCTGGCGCGGATTGGTGGGAGCTTCCCAATAACCTCCGCGAATCAACACGTCCGGGCGTTTGTCGCCGTTGATGTCGCCTACGCCAAGTCCATGCGAATAGCGAAACACGCCCGCATCTTTGGCTTTGTCTTTCGGAAATTTGTCGCTGATCGTGTGCGCTATGAATTCGGCGCTGGGGTCTTTACCTGACTCATACCAGGCCATTTGCGCGTCGTCGAAGGAAAACACCATCACAGGGTCTTTGCCCGCCCCAGCCAGATGAGCCAGCGTTGGGCTTTCGTTGCAGGCATTGCGGAAGATGACGTGTTCCGTCCAATGCCCGGCCTTGCCTTTGGGGTTTTCCAACCACAGAACTTTGTGATCGAACGGCAGACCGATGCGGATTTGATCCATCCATCCGTCGCGGTTCACGTCCATCGCAAAATTGACGAAGCTGTTGCTGTAACCTTTGGCGGCGTCGAATTTTCCCGGCGGCGCGATTTCGTGCGGAGTCCAGTTCGGCGCTTCGTACCACAGATTTCCGGCCAGCACGTCTGGTTTGCCGTCGCGGTTCACGTCGGCGACGGCCACGCCTTCCGAGCGAAATTCGCGGTCAAGCACGGTCTTTTTGAATTTCACTTCGCGCGGCGCGGAGGTCGCGCCGAATTGCCAACCGGCAATCGCCGACATCACAAACATCGCAAAGCCGACAGCCAGCAAGAATCGTTTGGGCATTGTTTTGATTCTCCTTCGAGTTTGATGATTGCGGAAGCTTGCGCGGACTTTTACTGCCTTTGGCTTTGTCGCGCAAGGTTGGGCGGCTGGATGAAAACGGAAAAGGACAATTCAAAAGCAAAGAGGGAACCGACGCTCCCTCATTAGCCGCCGATTCCCTCTTTGTTGTTTGGCGAATAGCCACTCAATGCATGCGATTACCAGACCTCACATGAGCTTAAACCACTCATCAGCTTGGTCTTCCTCACACTAGCTGGCCACTCACACGCGAAGCGCCGGAAAAAGTTCCCAAAGAACTTGCCGGAGTTTCAAGACCTGCTTTTTTTGAGCCGGGCGGTTTCCAGCACTTCGCTGGTGTGAATTGGCGTGGCCTTGTTCAAAACCGTGTGGCCGACCGTAATCAGCAACTGGTCGTCGCGTCCGCGAAATTGACCGCGCAATGGCTGATCGCCGGTTTGCGTCACGACGCCTTCGCGAACCATCTTCCAGAACTGTTTTTGCGTAATCCAGTATTCCTTGCCGTTATTGCAAATAATCAGAGCGGTTTTTTTGACGTGCATATCGGGAACAACCTTTCAATTTCAACCGCAGCCATTCTGGCACGCCACATCGGCTGACGACAAGAAGCTGATTAGAACCGATGACGAAATTATCCGTCACCGGTTCGGATTCTCACTTGATTCAATTTTGCTCGCTCTTTCGCAAATTGACGTAAGGTTCTATGTCGCGCATCAACTGAGCGAATTCATCCAACCGCAAACTCTGCGGCCCGTCCGACCAGGCTTCTTCGGGTTTCGGATGGACTTCCGCCATCAATCCGTCTGCGCCTACAGCGACTGAGGCTTTCGACAACGGACGCACCAGACTGCGTTTGCCGGTCGCGTGACTCGGATCAATAACCACCGGCAAATGTGTCAGCTCGTTCAACAGCGGCACAGCGGCCAGATCAAGCGTGTTGCGCGTCGCAGTTTCAAACGTGCGGATGCCGCGTTCGCACAAAATCACGTTCGGATTGCCGTGCGTGACAATATATTCCGCCGACAACAGAAACTCCTTGATCGTCGCCGACAAACCGCGTTTGAGCATGACGGGTTTGTTGATTTCGCCGAGCTTTTTCAGCAGCGCGAAATTTTGCATGTTGCGCGTGCCGACTTGCAGCACATCGGCGTATTCTGCGACGAGTTCGACATCGCCCGTGTCCAGCACTTCGGTAATCACGGCCAGTCCGGTGTTGGCGCGCGCTTCGGCCAGCAGTTTCAATCCGTCTTCGGCCATTCCCTGAAAGTCGTAAGGCGACGTGCGCGGTTTGTAGGCTCCGCCGCGCAACAGATGCGCTCCCGATTTGGCGACGGATTCGGCAGTGGTCATCAATTGTTCGCGGCCTTCGACCGAACACGGCCCGGCCATCACGACAAAGCTGCCGTCGCCGATGGTGACATTGCCGATCTTGATGGCCGATTTTTGTTTTCTGACTTCCTTGCTGACCAGCTTGAACGGCTGAAGAATCGGGAATGCGTCTTCGACTCCATCAACCGACTTGAGGTGTTCGATGTGTTCTTTTTTGTCACCGTGTCCGATGGCGGCAACGACGGTGCGCTCTTCGCCGCGAATAACGTGTGGCATATAGCCGAATCCGCGGATTCGGTCGCAGATGTGGTTGATTTGTTCGTCAGTTGCTCCTGACTGCATGGCGATAATCATAAGGCTCCTAAAAAATTGAGTAGGTGGTTTGGTGTTAGGGTTGGGTGAACGAACGGAACGTCACCTTAATTAGTCGCTGTCTTTCGGCGCTCGCCGGTAACAGCCCAGAATTTTGATGCTGGTGGCAAATTCCGCCAGATGCGCCAGCGCGTTTTGCACTTTCGGTTCTGACGTGTTGCCGATGAAATCGAGATAAAAACTGTATTCCCACGGGCGGCCAATCAACGGGCGCGATTCGATCTTGGTCAGGTCAATATCGCGCAAGGCCAGCGCCGCCATCGCTCGAAACAACGAACCCGGTTTATTTTCCAGCGACAGCACTATCGAGGTTTTATCGGCGTCAGGCGAGGGTTCGGAGGCGTTGTTTTCGTGCGCGAGCAGAAAAAATCGGGTGAAGTTCTGCTGATCGTCTTCAATGCCCGCAAGCAAAATTTGAGCGCCATACACTTCGGCAGCAGTCGCTCCGGCAATGGCTGCGGCTCCCGGTTCGCGGCTTTGCATCAACATCTTGACACTTCCAGCCGTGTCGTAAGCGACGACTTGCTGCATCTCAGGGTGCGCGACAAAAAACTGCTGGCATTGCCCCAACGCGACCGGATGCGAATAGACGCGGCGCACTGTTTCCAGACTGATTTCCGGCGGAGCGATCAAGTTGTGGACGATTCGCAGGCTGGTTTCGCCGACAATTCGCAGGTTGTGTTTCAACAGCAGATCGTAGTTTTGGTAAATCGAACCGAACAGCGAATTTTCAATCGGCGCCAGGCAATAATCACTTTCGCCGTGTTCGACCATCGCAAACATCTGCTCGAAGGTTTCGCACGGGGCCAGTTCGATTTCATTGCCGAGCAGTTTGTGCGCGGCCTGATTGCTGAATGCGCCGGGTTCTCCCTGAAACGCGATTCGTGGTTTGGATTTTTGCAGGTTCATGTTTTGCACCCATAAAGCCGAAAAGCCCCTCGTTCAGGTTGAACGAGGGGCTTGGTTTCAGGCGTTCCGTTTTGAGTCTCGGCTCAGGCCAACGAACTGCCCACCCCTCTTGAGCAGCTAAAGTAAAAGCTGAAATAAAAGCCAAACTCAAAATTGGCAGGCCACGCAAACTGATTCGCCAGACGAACAACGTTCGCCGTGCGACTCATCCCTGTTTGCATTGTCGTTTGCCGGAAGTTCATATCGAAAATCTTTCAGAGGATTTGATAAAGACAATTTATGACGAGCGGCATTATCCGCATGGCGACTTGGTCAGTCAAGCAGGGTAACGAAAAGGAATCATCGGATAGGTTGCCGTTCGCCGAGCAACACGTCCGGCGGGAAGTATTTCAGGTTGAAAAACGCTTTGATTTCCGCCGCCCATTCGCGCGCGCTTAGGTAATCCACTTTTGGTTTCAATCTCAAATCCCCTGCCATCCCGACGGCATCCAGCCCTAATCCATTGGCGATATACAAGGCCCGCGGCAAGTGATAGCCCTGAGAAACCAGCACGGCGCGATCCAATCCAAAGATATCCTTTGCACGCAAACAGGTTTCGTACGTTGAACGACCAGCGTAATCCACCACAACGTCCTGTGGAGCGACAGCGTGCGTCACCAGATAATCCTGCATCGCTTTGGGTTCGTTGTAGCTGAAATGGCGGTTGTCGCCCGAAACCAGTATGCGATCCACTTTTCGCGCGCGGTAGAGTTGAATGGCTGTGTCCACTCTATCTTCCAGAATCGGCGAAAGAGCGCCATTGCCGTACACGCTCGCCCCGAACACGATCGCCACTCGCGGACGCGGCCATCGGCTGGTGTCGAGTTCGCTCATATTGCTGATGATCCGATTGTCGTAGCTGTGAACCTGATAGCGGATATAGACAAATACAACGACCGCAACCAGTATCAGTAGCAAAAGGCCTCGTTTAATCATCTTTTAGCCAACTGTTCGTCAATGTTTCGAGAAATTTTTCTTCGTCACTATCAAACTATTTCGTTTGTGAAACTGTCAAGCCGAAGAAAGTTTTTGCCCTGCAAGCCTGAAAAAATGTCTGGTCACTCGCATTTTTTGCCGCCCATGTGTTATGTTGCCGCCCTTCGATTAGACGCAATCTTTAGCAATTTTATTTCAGGAGAGTTTTTCAATGGCTAAAAAGTGTCAAGTGACCGGCAAAAAGCCGATGTCGGGAAACAATGTTTCGCACGCCAACAACCGAACCAAGCGCCGCTTCGAGCCGAATTTGCAATGGCACCGGTTTTGGATTCCGAGCGAAGGACGATTTGTCCGCTTGCGCGTTACCGCGCGCGGCATCAAGACGATTGACAAGCTCGGCATCGAAAAAGTGTTGGCGAACATGCGCGCTCGCGGCGAAAAAGTGTAACGGTTGATTTTGCCTGCTCCTCGATTCCAATTGTCGAAATTGCGAGCAACATTCACTTTCTCCATTCAAAATTACCGCTTCCTCGCCACACGAAAGGCGAGCAGGCGGTAGTTTGACTTAAGCACGGGGCGAAAGACTTCAGAAGAGCCACAAGGACAGAATCTCATGCGAAAAGACGCAGGGTTCGGTTTTTGTGGCTTTTTGTTGTTAAAAAGCTCATCCAATCCGACACTCAGCAACAATCCATCCAAAAAAATTTCTACTTATGAGGGATTCCCAGTGATTTTTCCGATTGAATGGATAGAGCAAACGCATCTTTCAATCGAAACGAGAATCGCAAGCGAGGTTGATTATGTTGATGGCTGTCACAGAAAACCCCACGTCGAATCAGTTGCCTGTCAAGAATGCTACACAGAACAATTCGTTCTGCTGCGAAACCTGTGTCCTGAACGGACACCGAAACATTGGCATGGTTTCAGCGGAACGAGCGGCCAACATCTGCCAATGCAGTCGCCTGAAAATTTATCGCTGGATAGACGAAGGCGATCTGCATTACGTCGAACTGCCTGACGGAGCCGTATTGGTGTGCGGCAAGACGCTGGCTCACAAAATTGAAGAATTGAGCGTCAACACAGACAAACTGAATAGCCATTGAACCGTAAGAGTTCGAGTGGGTCGTTCACCGCAATGAACGATCAAAAGCCTCAGCCGTCGGTACCGTCACTGTTTGTGGAAGCAAAGCCTTCGCAAAACTCCCTTCCTGCTGGCGTGGCAATAGGCAATGGCTGGTTATTTTCTTCAGCCGCTTACTGAGATGGTAGTTCGCCCAGATGGCCTCGATCTTCGGGCTGAACCTGGCATGAGCGACGCAGGTTGCTGCGACTCAACCGTTGCCGGCGAACCTGGCTGGGACCGCAGTCAAAATCAAACGGTTGTTTGGCTTGAATCAACCGGATTTTTCCGCGCGATTGCTTTTCAGCTCGCTCAATGGACTTGGCGATGTGTCGGTTGTTTGCACGGTTGATGGCAGCAGTCGGAATCAGGATTCGATGGTTTGATGTTCGACCAGCGGCGATTCAGCGGCGGGTAAAGCTGACGCGATGATTGATTGCAATCTTGCGGCCTGATCTTGCTGGTATTGTTTCAAATCGGCTTTGCTGAACGGCGGCGTCAAGCTGATCGGTTCGTGGTAAATGATGCGAACTTTGAACGGGCGAGGAAAGCGGTGATGGCGGCCAAAGGCTTGATAACCGCCGATGATTGTCACCGGAACAATCGGTGCTCCGGTGTCCAACGCCAGCCGAATGACGCCGGGTTTGAATTCCTGCAAGCGGCCTGATCTGGTGCGCGCGCCTTCGGGAAAGATCATCAACCCGCCTCCGGCGCGCAATTGTTCCAACGAAGCTTTTAACGCTGCGCGGTCGCCCTTGGTGACATCCACCGGAAACGCGCCGTACGCCATAATAAATTGCCCCAAAATCGGCAGCCTGGTCATGCGATCCCAAGTCATATACCGCAGCGAACGGCTGATCGGAATAGAAACCCAGAACGGATCGAAATAGCTGACGTGATTGGGCGCGACGATCATCGCGCCTGATGTCGGTACGCGCTCTACACCTTCAAATTCAATGCGGAAATACAGCCGCGAAATGATTTTCACCAGCCAGCGCGAAATGTGAAATAACCAGAGTTTATTCATCCTGAGAGTAGACAGTAGACAGTAGCTTCGCAGGTCGCCCTACTGACTACTGCCTGCTTTTCAAAGATTTCCTTTCTTCATCTGCTCCGCCAAATAATCGGTCGCGCGCCAGGCGATGGCCAGAATCGTCAATGTCGGATTCTTTTCCGTCGCCGAAGGGAACGAACTGCCATCCACAACGAAAAGGTTTTTGACGGCGTGCATTTGATTGAATCCGTTCAGCGCCGAAGTTTTCGGATCATTGCCCATGCGGCAGGTTCCGTGTTCGTGAATGGCCGTGCCGGGAATGTCGTAGCTGCCACGGTTGAAGTGAATGATTTCTGCTTTGGCCGCGCGCAGGATTTGTTCGGTGGTGTCGTACATTTCCTGCATCATTTTCATTTCGTTGTCACCGTAACTCATGATGATTTTCGGCAGCGGCACTCCGTATTTGTCGGTTTTGGTTTTGTCTACTTCGACGCGGTTTTCGGCGCGTGGAGGCACTTCGCCATAAGGATGCATTTCGATCCACGAAGGATAACGTCGCCGAACATCGGCTTTGAGATCAGCGCCGAATCCTGACAGATTCTTCGCCCAACCAGCGCCTGCCTGACAACCGATTCCCCAGAACTGCATGCCGTAACCGCGCGCGTAATCGCGTTTGCGTCCGTCGCGATGATTGAACCGTGGCAGGTAGATGTGTTCGCCGCCTATGCCGTCATCGTTGGAGCTTTCCTGTCCGAAAAGCTGCGGCAAAAAAGCTCGCGCGTGAAAGCGGAACTGTTCGCACAGATATTTGCCGATCACGCCTGAAGTATTGCCTATGCCGTTTGGATATATGGCCGATTTGGAATTGAGCAAAATGCGCGTCGAATCAATCGCTGAAGCTCCGAGCACGACGACGCGCGCGCGAACCTGACGTTCGGCTTTGGTGTGGCGGTCGAAGTATTGCACGCCGCTCGCCTTGCCTTTCTTGTCGGTCAAAATGCGCGCGACAACGGCGTTGGCGCGAATTTCCAGCTTGCCGGTTTTCACGGCAACGGGCAGCAGATGATCGGCGGAATTGAAAAAACTTCCAGTGTCGCAACCTGCGCCGCAACGCCCGCAGTAATGACATGCCGGCCAGCCGTTATGATTTCGCGTCAGCACGGCGCGGCGACCGGGCACGATTTGAATGCCAATGCTGGCGGCGGATTTTTTCAGAATCATTTCGCCGCAACGCGGACGCGGCGGCGGCATGTGGAATTTGCTGCCCGGCAACACATCCAAATCTTCGTCGCCGCCATTGACGCCGATCAGTTGATCAACTTTGTCGTAATACGGTTTGAGGTCTTTGTATTCAATTGGCCAGGGAATGCCGAAACCGTCGTTGGTTTTGAAATCAACGTCGGAATAGCGCAGCGACACACGCCCCCAGACGTTGGTTTTGCCGCCAATGCCCCAGACGCGAATCAAATCGAACGGCTGATCGGGCGGAGTCAGCAATGGCTGTTCGGTTTTGCTCAGATAAAACTGCGGCGGTTGTTCGCCGCGCGCACGGCGCTCGCGCGCTTCGTATGGAAGCACGTGCGTCCAGAACTGAGAACGGTCAAAACGTCCTCCAGCATCCAGCAACAGCACATTGACGCCTTGCCGCGTCAGATTCCAGGCGGCCATTCCGCCCGAAGCGCCGGAACCGATGACGACCACGTCGTAAACTTTCGCCTGCTTTTTGACTTGCATCGTTTTCTCCACGAGCGTTGAGTTGGGTGAGAATTGCGTTGGCAACGCGCGAATACTAACAGGACTTACGCCGATTCCAGAACGACAAAGGCGACGGCGTGTTCAGGCGCGTGGGACAATGACACGTGAGCGCGTGTGACATTCAATTGAGCGATCAATTCAGCGGCGCGGGCATGAAACCTAAGCTGCGGCGCGCCTTCGGGGGATGATATGATCTCGACTTCCTGCCACGACAACGCTCGCAATGGAACGGCTGCGCCCAGAGCTTTTCGCGCGGCCTCTTTGGCGGCAAAACGCGCGGCGTATCGTTCGACTTTCGCCGGTTCGTGCGTGAACTGTTCGCAATAAGCGATTTCGGCGGCAGTGAACACACGTTGGCGAAACCGTTCGCCGAATTCGCACAGCGAATGTTTGATCCGATTGATGTCTGCGATGTCTACTCCAATTCCGACAACCATAAACGCAATGACCAACTTTTCTTTTCGCCAACACGGCGAGCCTCAATTGTTAGTGTGCGAGCCGCTGGAACGGCTCGGATTCAAAAATGCCTTCAGCACGCGACTTGGCGGCGTCAGCCCCTTGCCCGCGAACGCGCTGAGTTTGGGCAATTTCAGTCACGATGAACGAGCCAACGTCATCGAAAATCGGCGACGATTTATGGCCGCGCTCGAAGTTGACGGCTGGCCGTTGGTGACCGCGAAGCAGATTCATTCCGCCGACATCCGTTCGGTGAAAGACGCCGTGGACGCCCTGGCCGAAGCTCAGCCCGGAGACGCCCTGACGGCCAATGTCGAACGGATTTTGCTGGCAATTCAAACCGCCGATTGCATGCCGATTTTGATTGCCGATGAGCGCACGCGAGCCTTTGCAGCTGTCCACGCAGGCTGGCGAGGCACGCTGGCAGGCATCGTCGCACGGACGGTCGAACGCATGCAACACGAGTATGGTTCGCGCTCGGAAGACCTGCACGCAGCGCTTGGCCCGGCCATTTGCGCCGAAAAGTTTGAAGTCGGCGCCGAAGTGCTGGACGCATTTCGCCGGGAATACCGCTACGCCGAAGAGTTGTTTTCCAACCTTCAGCCAAGCGGCAAAGGGCATATCAATCTGAATTTGGCGAACGCACGACAACTGACGGACGCCGGGTTGAGCGCCGACCGAATTTACGACAGCAAGCTTTGCACCTGGCTGAGAAACGATCTGTTTTTCAGTTATCGGCTGGAACGCGGAGCCGAAAAGCCCGTGGGCAGGTTGATGGGCGTGATTGGCCGCGCAAAATAGTTTTGGGCTGGATTGTTTCGCGTTTGCCAAAAACGGACGCGGTCAGTAAGATTCCCGCTTCGCAAATGAGCCTGAAAGACAGCAATGAACACAGCGAAGACGAAAATCGCGCGGTCGAGCGGCGGTTGGAACGCAATACTTACGTTTATATCTTCGTTGCGACAATTGCCGGTCTGCATTGGTCGGGATGGCGTATGGCGTTGGGTGTGCTGGTGGGAAGCGCGTTGAGTTTGTTCAACAAACGCTGGCTGCGTGGCAGTTTGCAGGCGATGTTGGACAGAGCCGCCGCCGAAGGAACTGGCGAAGTTCCGCCTTTCACTGCTTTCAAGTTTGTGTTGCGCTACGTTGTCATTGCTTTGGTGATTGGCGCGGCGGTTTGGCTGGGGCGAGCGCATCCGCTGGGAATCGGCATCGGGTTTGCCGCCATCGTGGGCGGAACGATGATCGAAACGGTGTATCAGCTTTATCTGGGATTCAAAAAGAATCCAAATTCATCTCAGGAATAATCGAACGTTTATGTTTCTACTGAACATTCTGCAAGAACACGGAGAACAGGGCGTGGCTGCCGCTCAGCACGGAGCCGAAGCTGCCGGTCACGGCGGAGGCCATCACGTTCCCTGGCTCGCCGAACAGGTCAACCATCTGTTTGGCCCGGCGGTCTTTGAAATGCAAAAGGCGATCATGCCGCCGATTTACAAGGCGTTGAAAATCTTTGGGCCGCACTGGCCGGGCGAAGGCAAAACCTACGACCAATACATCGCTTCGGGCGAATTGCCGATTCCGACCCAGATTGTGATGTTTTCAGTGGTGGTGTTTATCGCGGTGGTCGTGTTGTGGTTGTTGCGCGGCAAGCTTTCGACCGAATCGCCGACCAGCCGTCAACAGACGTTTGAAGTCGCCGTCGAAGCCATTCGCAGCTTTTTGGCCGATCTGGTTGGTCCGAAGGGCATAAAGCATTTTCCGGTTGTGATGACCTTCGCCATTCTGATCTTGCTGTCGAATCTGCTGGGAATGCTGCCCGACATGATTTCGCCGACTGCTAATTTCAACATCACGCTGGCGCTGGCCATCACCTCGTTTGGCTATTACAACCTGATCGGCATCAGGGAAAACGGACTTTGGGGACACATCAAACACTTCGCCGGCCCTATCTGGTGGTTGATTCCGTTGATGTTCCCGATTGAACTCATCAGCAACCTGGCGCGCATTTTGAGCTTGAGCATTCGTCTATTTGGCAACGTTTACGGCGAGGAGCAGGTCAGCGGCGCGGTGGCGGGAATGGTGCAATGGGGATTGCCGGTTTTGCTGATGCCGTTGGGATTGCTGACGGCTTTTTTGCAGACTTTCATTTTCGTGCTGCTTTCGATGGTATATCTGGGCGAAGTTTCGCATCACGACGACCATCATGCCGACGCGCACGGACACGAACCGGCGGCAGCGCACTAAAATTTCTTACCCGGACAAGCCAGGCGGCTTGTCTTCTTTGAAACCGATGTTGTGATTGGCGTTGACACGAAACGGCTTCAAGTTACACCGAAGCGAAAAACGCTGTGAGGCGCTTGCAGTCTCCCAAGGCATGCAATGCAGACCCGGCGGCGCATTCATCCCGAAGCCGTTCACCGAAAAAATGCCGACACGCATCAACCGATCTGCAACTTCAGCAAAGGGATTTCATACTGCTGTTCATACAAAAACCGATTGCCGAATGGTTGCCGATCCATCTCAATTCAACTTTTTTGAGGAGAAAAACAATGACTCGTAATGTGATTCGTGTGATGACCGTCGTGATGACGATGGCGTTTTTGGCGGTTTCGGCCTTTGCGGCTGAACCGGAAGCGGCTGGTGGCGGAAGCGGAAGCGGTTTGGCCAAAGGCCTGGGTTACATCGGCGCAGTGGTCGGATTCGGCATCGCCGCCGGTCTGTGCGGACTCGGCCAAGGCCGCGTCGGCGCCGCCGCTTGCGAAGGTTTGGCTCGCAACCCCGGCGCGTTCAAAGGCGTTCCGCTGCCGATGATTCTCGGTCTGGTGTTCATCGAAACGCTCGTCATCTTCACGCTGGTCGTGGTGCTGCTGATTGTTCCGCAGGCTGGCAGCTAAACAAGTACCGATTTTCAAACAGCAAAGGCGCGTCCGGATTGGGCGCGCCTTCGCTGTTTCCGTTCATGTAGCTGTCTAAATCAGAACAAGTGACATTGAGACAGGTGATTAACCACGGATAAACACTGATTCACTCAGATGAACACAGATACACACAAAAATTTGATCCGTGTTGATCTGTGCTTATCCGTGTTCATCAGTGGTTTCTTCCTGGTTGTACCAATGTTGTTTGGTTCGATTTAGTTTCGTTCAATCAATTCCAGAGCAATTGCATCAGGGCCTTCGATCATCGCCGCGCGAATCTTGCTGTTGCCCAATGGGCGCGGTTCTTCCAACACCTTCACGCCAGCGTTTCGCAACCGACCGAGCACTTCCTCCAGATTGTTCACGCTGAACGCCAGATGATCCACGACGTGGCCGCGCGAACTGACCAGCTTGGTTGGCCGCTGCTGCGGGTAAATTATCAAACTGATGTCGCCGAATCTGACCGTCGTCGCCGGTGAGCGAATTACACCCAGCGGTTCGCTTGGCGCGGCAAAGGGAACATTGCAATCGCCGATTCGTTGTTGTCTTGCCGTCGCTCCCAGATGTTTGACGTACCATTCTGCCGCACAAAATGGAGCCGCGCTGTACAAATGCGCATGCAGAAACGCGCGCGTGCTGGCTGTGTTGATTTCGACCAGTGCGCCATCGGGAGCTTTCATGTAGGCGAACTGCAATGCCGCGTTCAATCGTGTCAACGGTGTAGCGAATTCGATGCCGTTGGCCTTGTGTCGTTGGTAATCCGCTTCCATTGCCGTGCTGCCCCAGCCGAAATGCCAGATCGCGCTGTCTGGCGTGGTCGCTGGAGCTTTCTTCACCTTATCGAACAGCAGAAACACGTTCTCGCTTTGCACGGCGTCGAATCCAAAGCTTTGAGTCTTTTTCGTTACGTCGAACGCGCCCGTATAAAACTCAATCGCCTTTACCGGATCAAGCGAGTTCAAATGCAGATGATGAAACGTCGTTGGCGCGGCGGGTTGCTGCTGGAGTGCGATTGATTGCCTGGGGGCGCTTATTGCCGAGAACAGCGACGAAAAGAGCAAGGTTGCAAAGCAGAATTTGAGCAGAAAAAAATGTCGCATGGTTCGTACCATCCTTGATTGTGACGTTGTCAGCCCAAACCCATTTCACTATACTGACCGACCGGTAAGCAAGAAATTCGCTCATCTCAACAGCAGTTCACACAGCACAATCTGGAACTCACGTTTTTCGGTAAAGCAAGCCGTCCGGGCTTGTCATCCTTTCCGAACAGGAGCGGCTATGAACGACAAGAAAAAGAATCAGGAAGTTTCCCGCAGAAAGTTCATCACCAAAGCAGCCGTCGGGGTCGGAGCCACTGCGGCAACCGTGCTCGGCGAATCCGAAACCCAGGCAGCCGCAGAAAATCCGATCAAAGTTCCTGCTGAATTTGCACAAGCTGCTCAGGCGCAACCGGTCAAGGCTGCGTTTCCGATGAGCGGCGCACAGGTTTTCGCGCGCGTATGCAAAGAGGAAGGATTGGCTGCGCTGTTTTCCTGCCCGGGAAATTACAGTGTCGTCAACGCCATCGCCATCGAAGGCATTCCGACTTATTCCGGTCGCCACGAAGGCACGATGGCGCACGCTGCCGATGCGTTTTGCCGTATCACCGGCGAAATCGCGGCGGCTTCGGGAACCGAAGGACCGGGATTCACCGATATGATTTGCGCGATTGCCGCCGCCAATGCGGCGCGTTCGCCGGTGCTGGTGCTGGCGTCGAACATGTCGCTTTACACCGAAGACACCGAAGCAGGCATTCAGCTTGGGTATCAACAACCGACCACCGAAGGATTGAGAAAATACGGCAAACGATTGATTACGCCCGCACGCGTACACGAATACGCCGCGTATGCGTTTCGGCAGTTGCGGTCGGGCGTGCCACGCCCGGTTCACATTGATTTTCCCAGCGAAGTGTATCGCGCGCAGTTCAAAACGGCGGGCGATCTGGCGTATTTCCACGACAAGTCGAAATACCGTACGACGGCCAAACCGCATCCCGGAGCCAAAGACGTGGCCGCCGCAATTGATCTGCTCAAACAGGCGCAACGTCCGATTCTGGTTTCCAGCAATGGCGTGTTTTACAGTCGCGCCTGGGATGCGCTGAAACGGCTGGCCGAAAAAGCGCAGATTCCCGTGGTTGAATCCGGCGCGATGAAAGGGCAGTTTTCCGACGCTTCGCCGTTGTCGGCCAATGCCGCGCCGAGCGCGTTGGCCAGCGCCGATGTCGTGGTGTTGATTGGCCAATACTGCATGCCCACGGTTGGCGAATTCGCGTTTGGGCCAGACGCCAAATACATCCGCATTGATCCATGCGCCGAAGACATTGGCCGCAACCTGCCGATTGATGTCGGCATGGTCAGTTGCGAAAAAGCCGCGCTCGAAGCCCTGGCCGATGCCATCCCCGCGATGAAACACGACGCCTGGATTGCCGAAATGGCCGCTGCGCGGAAAAAGTTCGAAGACGAAAACGAATCGTTTTACCAGCAAGGCTTCAGTTACAAAGACGCCGTTCATCCGGCGGTGATTGCCAAAGAGTTGGCCGATTTCATGTATCGCGGCAAGCTGCCGAAAGAACAAACGACATTCGTTTCCGGCGGTTATGGCATTGCGCGTTACGTTCGCCGCTGGCTGCGCGGCTATCGTCCCGGCCAGATCATGAATGGCGCGTATCAATACGGAGCCATCGGCCCCGACGTTGGTTATGCTTTCGGGGTCAGCGCCGCCGTGCAACTCGGCGTCAGCGTGCAATCGGCCTACAAAGGCGCGCCGGTCATTGCCGTCACCGGCGACGCAGGATTTGGTTACACGGCGATGGAACTGGAAACGGCGTCGAAGTACCGCATGCCGATGATCGTCATTGTGTACAACAACAACGCCTGGGGAACGTGGTCGGGCAATGCGCGCAATCCTGTCACCGGATCGTTACACCTGTTTCAGGAAAATGTCCGATACGACAAAGTCGGCGAAGCGCTCGGCGCGCACGGCGAATACGTCACCAAACCCGAAGACTTCCGCCCGGCGCTGGAACGTTGTTACCAGATCGCCGTCAAGGAAAGCCGCCCGTCGGTCATCAACTGCCAGGCGAAAAAAGAATTCTGGTTGCGGCAACAATTTCCGCCGGGATTTATTGGCACGGTCGAACCGGGCTGCATGTCCTACAACCATTGATCAACTATGTATGTTCGATTCGGAAATCCGGTCAGCAACGTCTGGAGCTATTTCTTCTTGCGAAATTGCCGCCGGTTGCTCGAACCCTTGTCACCCAATGCCAGCGCGGTGATGGCGCGGATTCGGCATGACGCGCAGCAGGTTTTCGATGCGAAAGCAGCAACGGCTCCTGACTCGAAAGCCAAACTGATTTACGCCTATTGCTCGCTTGTGCTGGCTGCGTTTCGGCAGGTTCGCGCCGAGACGGGCGATGTTGCCGGAGCTTACGATTTGGCTAAACAGGCGTTTCAAAAATCGCTGGAACGCCCGCTGAGCTTGATGATTAAGCTTTGGCTGTGGTTTGTGCGCGACCCGGTTGGCAAGTTGAACCGCGTGGCTCTGGCCGAATTCTTTCAGCGCAATCAAGGCGAATCCATGACGTATGCCGAAGAGAAAACCGCTGATTCGGTGGATTTGGTTGTGCATCGTTGCGCCTTTAATCAGTTTTTCGTGGATCACGGCGAACCCGCCTTGACGCCTGTAGTGTGTGTGTTTGATCGCGTCTGGATGAATATCTTTGATCGGTCTTCGCGCCCTGTTCGTACCGAACGACCTTCAACGCTTTCTACTGGAGGCGATCATTGCCGTTTTCGGTTCATTCGGGACGATGAAAAGGGAAGTGTAAAAGCGGCAGATGTCGTGCTCGTTCAACTGGAAAAAACGCCTTATTCCATTCAAAGAGAAAAGAACAACTGACAACGCGGAGGTGATTGGCATGCAATTTGGCACAACGATTTTCATCACAGAGTATTCGATCCGGCCTGATGAGCTTGGCCGCGAGATGGAAGCGCGCGGCTTTGAATCGTTGTGGATTCCCGAACACACGCACATTCCGGCCAGTCGTCGCACGCCGTATCCTGCAGGCGGAGACCTTCCGAAAGAATACTGGCACACCTACGATCCGTTTTTGGCGTTGACGGCGGCGGCGATGGCAACGACGCGGTTGAAACTGGCGACGGGAATTTGTCTGGTCATCGAACGCGATCCGATCATCACCGCCAAAGAAGTCGCCACGCTTGACCGGCTGTCTGACGGCAGAGCGATCTTCGGCATCGGCGGCGGATGGAACGCCGAAGAGATGGAAAATCATGGAACCGAATACAAAACGCGCTGGCGGCTGTTGCGCGAACGTGTTCTGGCGATGAAGGAAATCTGGACGAAGGACGAAGCGGAGTTTCACGGCGAATTCGTCAATTTCGATCCGATCCGGGCTTACCCGAAACCTTTGCAGAAACCGCATCCGCCGATTTTGATGGGAGGCAGCGGCGCGACGACCTTTGATCGTGTGGTGGAATACTGCGACGGTTGGATGCCGATAGCCATGCGACCGAGCGAGCTTCAGGAAAAGATTCCTGCGCTGAAACGACAGGCCGAAGCCGCCGGACGCGATCCCAATTCGATTTCGGTTTCAATCTTTGCCGCCAAACCCGACCGTTCAGTGATCGAAAAAATGGAAGCCGCCGGAGTCAGCCGCGTAGTGTTTCTGTTGCCGCCTGCGGATCGAGAAACGATTTTGCCATTGCTGGATCAGTACGCCGCATTGATGAAATGAGCAGCAAATCTTTGCAAATTGTTCGAGATGTTTTGCAGGCTTACGCCGACCGAGGCGTGTTTCGCGGTTTCAGCGAACTCAAACCGGGCAGGTTTCAATTCGTCTGGATGATTCGCCATCAGATGGAATTGGTGTTGGACACGGCCAAACACGAATTGCGATTCAAACAACTGCTGCCCGGAGTTCCGGCGAAATCGGAGTTGTATGAAGATTTGAAATGCTTCGTCGCCGATCGGCACGACCCAAAATTGCCGGAGCATCGCCGCGTGGATCGTCGCCGAGCCGAAGTCAGTTGTTCCAATCGCGGCGGCGTGGTTTCGATTTCGCTGAAGGTCAAAAACAATCAGTACGCGTATGGCGTGAATCGCATCGTCAATCTGGTTCACGAATTGTTCGTGCATCTGCGCCAGACGCATCCTGACTATCTGGTTGAGAATTTCGATGTACCTCAAGAGTAGTCAGGAGTCGGTAGTCGGTAGTCGGTAGTCGGTAGTCGGTAATTTGGTTTCAGAAAGGATTGGTTATGCGACGAATTTTTGCGATTGGTTTGATTGTTTTGGCGGCAGCTTTTTGGGCTTCAGGAGCGGGCGCTCAGGAACCGAAACGCAACCCGGAAGCGCAGAAGCTGAAAAACCCCGAACCGGCCAACGACGAATCGGTGGAGGCGGGAAAGAAGCTCTACCAGCGTTATTGCGCTTCGTGCCACGGCCCGCAAGGCAAAGGCGATGGCAGTCTGGCGCTGGCTGGTGGAACGCCTTCGGATTTGACCGACGAGACGTGGGATTTCGGTTCGACGGACGGAGAAATTTTCGTCGCCATTCGCGACGGTGTTTCCGCTGACATGCTGGCGTACAAAGACAAGATGACCGACAAGCAGATTTGGCAAACCGTTCATTACCTGCGCAGCATCGGTCCAAAAAGTAAGCCAGCCAACTTGTTTTTCCTCAAAAGAACGTTTGATACAGGTCAAGGATTTCGTAATCGTCGCTGACCACCGGCAACACTCGCCATTTGTCGAATGCCAGGCACGGATGCGAAATTCCGCAGCAAACCAGATCGCCGACCTGCAATTGCTCTTCGCCGCTCAAATCCAGGTAAGCGTGTTGATCGTTCAGGTTGACCACTTTGGCGTTGGGCATTGGCCGAGCCGCGCTGAGCGGTTCGCCTTCGGAAAGCGCAAACAGCGGCACGGGCATGCCGGAACAATACGAAGCGTCGCGTTTGCCGAACGACAAATACGCGCGCCGGGCTTCGGGAATGGAAAGCACATACGACCACAACTCCATCGCCGGTTTGAATTCGGGAATTGAATGTTCAGCCCGCGCCAGCGCCGCAGCCTGTTTGCGGTCGTACATTCCGTGATCGTGGGTGACATAACAACCGCTGCGAATGACGACGCGGAAGTTTTCAGTCAGCGGCGCGGCCACGCGCTGCACGCGATCCAGAAAAGCGCTGCCGCCGACGCTGAACAACGGCAATTCATCGCCTGAAAAATTTTGCCGCACAGTTTCCGCCAACGAAGCCAGACCATTCAAAAACTCATCCACAATCCGCGCTTCTTCGTCACCGCTTGCCGCGCTGGCCAATCCCTCAAACGCTTCGACGCCGCAGACTTTCAACAGCGGATGTCTGGCCGCTTCGGCGAACACTTCCAATCCATCGGCTTGAGAACGAACGCCGGTTCGCCATCCGTTGCGTCCCCATTCGACCAGCACGTTGATCGAACGTCCCGCGCCGAATCTTTCCAAACCTTCGGCCAGATGCTTGACGCTCTCCACACTGTCAACCAGACAATAAAACTCCACGTATGAGTAGCTGTTGATGGCTGCCGCCAACGAACGCAGGTTCGACGCGCCGACAATCTGGTTGGCAATGACGATTCGCTTGATGCCAGCGTTCAGGCAAACCATTGCCTGCGACACCGAAGCGACCGTCATCGCCCAGGCTCCGTGCTGGAACTGCCGCGCGAAAATCTGCGGACACATAGTGGTTTTGCCGTGCGGAGAGAGCAGAAAATTGTTCGCCATGCACCAATCAGCCATCGCCTGCAAGTTGTGGGCGAGCGCCGATTCTTTCAATACCATCAGCGGAAACGGCAAATCTCCGCCGAGCGCGTTCCACTGATTTGCCGCGACGTTGATTGATGAAATGTTTGTGCCGAACGGCAGGCCTTTGGTCGTGTGATCGAGTTTGAGTTGATTGAAGTTCATAAGGTTTCAGTTGTTTGATTGACACTACAGGCCAGCGAAGCTAAAAACGCAGGCGAAACACTTCCGGGAGATTTTCGATGAAAAATTTGCGAATCACATATTTGCTGGCGCTTATGCTGGCATCAGTTTCCATATTGGCGCAACCGAATGCAATTCCGCAGGCTCAGCGTAAAGCTTCGCGTCCGCCGAATTATTTGTTCATCGCCGTAGATGATTTGAATGATTGGGTGGAACCGCTGGCCGGGCATCCGCAAGTCAAAACGCCGAACTTCACGCGACTGGCCAACCGCGGCGTGACGTTCACCAACGCGCATACGCAATCGCCGCTGTGCAATCCTTCGCGCGCGAGTTTGCTGTCGGGATTGCGGCCTTCGACGACGGGGCTTTACACACTGCAACCGGGAGTTCGCGCGGTTCCTGCGCTGAAAGAACACGTCATGCTGCCGCAGTATCTGGCGGCGAACGGCTACGTCACCTTCAACGCCGGAAAGATTTTTCACGATGGTTCGGTCAAACCGGAAGAACGCGAACGCGAATTCAATGTGTGGGGAGAACGCGGGCCGATGCCGTATCCGGCGGCGAAGTTCGTCAACACGCCTGACACGATCAGGGCGATGGATTGGGGCGTGTTTCCCGAACGCGACGAAGAGCAGGCCGATTGGAAAATCGCCGATTCGGCCATTGCGTTTTTGAAATCAGCTTCGACGGACAAACCGTTTTTCGTCGGCGCAGGATTTCGATTGCCGCACGTGCCTTGCTTCGCTTCGCAAAAATGGTTCGATCTTTATCCTGACGAAACTTTGCAAATGCCGCCGGTCAAAGCCGACGACCGCGACGACGTGCCGGAATTCGCCTGGAATTTGCACTGGAAATTGCCCGAACCGCGTTTGTCGTGGTTGAACGCCAACAACCAATGGCGCGCGTTGGTGCGGTCGTACCTGGCTACGATCAGTTTCATGGATTCGCAGGTCGGGCGATTGCTCGACGCGCTGGAAGCCAGTCCGCACGCCGACAACACGATCATAGTGTTGTGGTCGGATCACGGCTGGCACTTGGGTGAAAAGGGAATCACCGGCAAAAACACTCTGTGGGAACGTTCGACGCGCGTGCCGCTGATGTTCGCCGGGCCGGGCATTGCCAAAGGCGCGAAAACCAATCGTCCGGTGGAATTGCTGGATTTGTATCCGACCTTGGTCGAGTTGAGCGGTTTGCCCGCAAGAAAAGAACTGGAAGGGCACAGCCTCGTGTCGCTGTTGAAAAATCCAAAAGCCGCGCGCCTGTGGCCTGCAATCACAACTCACAATGTGGGCAATCATTCGGTGCGGTCGGAACGCTGGCGTTACATTCGTTACGCCGATGGTTCGGAAGAGCTTTACGATTGCCAGACCGATCCGAACGAATGGACGAATCTGGCTGGAAACGCGCGCTTCGCCAAAATCAAATCAGATCACGCGCGCTGGTTGCCGAAAACGAATTTGCAGCCAGTGGCTGGAAGCGCGGCGAGATTGCTGGTCAACGAAAACGGCGTCTGGATGTGGGAAGGCAAACCAATTCGCAAAGAAGAGCTTGAACGGTGATTGATCTAAGCGGTTCGATGAGCGCGATACCAGTCAATCGTTTGTCGCAAACCTTCGTCAAAGCCGATGCGAGCGCGGAATCCAAATTCGCGCTCGGCGCGTGAAGTGTCCAAACAGCGACGCGGCTGGCCGTCCGGCTTCGTCGCGTCCCATTCGATGCGACCTGTGAAACCGGTCAAGCCGACAATCTTTTCCGTCAAATCCTTGATCGAAATTTCAAAGCCCGCGCCTAAGTTCACCGGTTCGGATTTGTCGTAACTTTCCGCCGCCAACACCAAACCTTCTGCGCAATCTTCAGCGTGCAGAAATTCGCGTGTTGCCACGCCGGTTCCCCAGCAAGTGATGTGGCCGTCGTTGCGTTCGATGGCTTCGACGCATTTGCGAATCAGCGCCGGAATGACGTGCGAACTTTCCGGGTCGAAATTGTCGCGCGGCCCATACAAATTCACTGGCAATAGAAAAATCGAATTGAAACCGTATTGCTGGCGATAGGCTTGCGATTGCACCAGCATCATCTTTTTCGCCAAACCGTAAGGCGCGTTGGTTTCTTCTGGATAACCGTTCCACAGTTCGTCTTCGCTGAACGGCACGGGCGTGAATTTCGGATAGGCGCAGATGGTTCCGGTGGCGACGAACTTTTTCAGGTTTCGCAATCGTCCTTCTTCCATCAACTGCACGCCCATCATCAAATTGTCGTAAAAGTATTTGCCGGGATTGACGCGATTGGCTCCGATTCCGCCAACGACCGCCGCCAGGTGAATGACCAAATCCGGCTGAGCGTCGTCATAAAGCCGTCGCACGTCTTCGATGTTGACCAGATCATAATTTCGGCTGCGGGGGATGAAGATGTTTTTGACGCCGCGCTGCCGCAGTTTTTCGACGACGTACGAGCCAAGAAAACCCGTTCCGCCGGTGACTACTACTCGTTCGTAAGGAAACTTATTTGTCATCAAAATTCGCTGTTCGCAGTTCACAGTTCGCAGTCTGTCAGCTACAACCTGCAACCTGTCACCTGCCACCTTTCTTTTGTAACTCAGCCACGTCCGCGTCAACCATCGTCGTCACCAATTCCTTGAAGGTGATTTCCGGTTGCCAGCCGAGCTTAGTTTTCGCTTTGGTCGCGTCGCCAATCAGCAAGTCAACTTCTGCCGGTCGAAAATAGCGTGGATCAATCTCGACGTGCTTTTGCCAATCCAATCCCAGATGCCCGAAGGCCACTTCCAGCAGTTCGCGCACTGAATGCGTTTCACCCGTAGCAATCACGTAATCGTCCGGTTCGTCCTGTTGCAACATCATCCACATGGCGCGGACGTAATCTTTGGCGTGTCCCCAATCGCGTTTGGCATCCAGGTTTCCCAGAAAGAGTTTGTCCTGCAACCCCAGTTTGATGGCCGCCGCCGCGTGCGTGACTTTGCGGGTGACAAAGGTCGCTCCGCGCCGTTCGCTTTCGTGATTGAACAAAATGCCGTTGCAGGCAAACAGCCCGTAACTTTCGCGGTAATTGACGGTGATCCAGTAAGCGTACAACTTGGCGACGCCGTAAGGGCTGCGCGGATAAAACGGCGTGGTTTCGCGCTGCGGAATTTCCTGCACCTTGCCGTAAAGCTCAGACGACGAAGCCTGATAAAACCGCGTCTTGTTCAATCCGGTTTCGCGTATGGCTTCCAGCAAACGCAAGGTTCCCAGACCGCCGACTTCCGCCGTATATTCGGGAATGTCGAAGCTGACGCGCACGTGCGATTGTGCGCCGAGGTTGTAAATTTCGTCAGGCTGCACGTCACGCAGAATCTTGTTGAGCGAACTGGCGTCGTTCAAATCGCCGTAAACCAGTTTCAACCGGCGACCGGCTTCATGCGGGTCCTGATAAATGTGATCAATGCGTTCGGTGTTGAACGTGCTGGCGCGACGGATGATGCCGTAAACTTCGTAACCTTTGCCGAGCAGCAGTTCGGTCAGGTAACTGCCGTCCTGACCGGTGATGCCTGTGATGAGCGCTTTTTTCATAAGATGAAGCCAGATGAAATAGACAGGATTTACAAGATGAACAGAATTAACTGCCAAGCAGTTCAAGCAGAGTTTCAATCCTGTTGAATCCTGTAAATCCTGTCTAAATTTTTGTTCGATGATTTCGTTGCGAACGAAGCGCGAATACTACAAGCAAGCCAAAGCAACCGGCAACCGGCAAAATTTGAAAATCACCAATGCCGATGCTAGATTCCGTTTGTTTTATGCCGTTCAAACTTATTGCACTAGACATTGATGGAACCTTGCTGACCACGCGCGGAGAAATCACGCCGCGCACTTCCCAGGCGCTCAACCACGCTCGACAACTTGGAGTTCAAATCGTGCTGGTCACCGGTCGCCGGTTCAATTCGGCGCGCGAACTGGTTTTGCGATTGGAACTGGATGTGCCGCTGGTGTCGCACAATGGCGCATTGACCAAAAACATCGAAACGTTGGAAGTCGTGGATTTTCATCCGTTGGATGACGGTATCGCGCGAGAAGTCATTCACTTTGGTCGCCGACACGGCGTAGACATGATTTGCAACGACGATCCGCACGGGCTGGGCACGATGGTCATCGAAGGCGTTTCGCCCGACAACAAGGCCTTGCACCGATACTTGAATCTGTATCGCAGTTCGGTCGTCGAAGTATCGGATTTGGTTGAATACGTGCAAACGCCGCCAATTCAATTGACGGTTTCGGGACGCTGCGATCCTACGGATGAATTTGAATTGAAGCTGCGCGAAGCTATGAGCGACCGCGTGCAGATTTTCAAAACCCGTTACCGCAGTTATGACCTGACGATTCTGGATGTGCTAAGCGCCACAGCTTCCAAAGGCGAAAGTCTGGCAGCGCTTGCGGCTCGGCACAGCGTTACGCGCGAAGAGATCATGGCTGTCGGTGACAATCACAACGATCTGACCATGCTGCGTTATGCCGGTTTGGGTGTGGTGATGGGCAACGCCGAAGAGGAATTGAAGCAAATGGGCTTTGCCCAAACCGCATCGAATGAAGAAGACGGCGTGGCATTGGCGATTGAAAAATTCATTCTCAAGTAAAAGGAGCTATCTATCCCGCAAATCGAAGGCAAAACTCTTGGCTTGAAAGCCAACCAATTGCAGCGGCTGGAAAAAATGTACCAGCGCCGCATTCCTCCGACAGAAATCGTCACGCAGGAATTTGCGCGGCAGTTGACCGAACTGTCGCATGAAATCGGTCGTCAGGTCGGCGTGCTGGTCAATCGCAAAGGCCACGTCGAAACTGTCGTTGTCGGCGATGCCAGCCAGATTGTCTTGCCCGCGCAGGATCGTTCGCGTTTGGGCAAATCGCGCTTTTACGGTTTGCGTTGTTTGCACACGCATCTGCGCGGCGAAGCCGGTTTGACGCACGACGATTTGACCGACCTGGCGTTGCTGCGTTTGGATTTGATGGCGGCGATTGACGTTGACGCGAAAACCGGTTTGCCGGGAATGGTTCGCGCTGCGCATTTGCTGCCCGCCACAGCCAAATCCCGCCAGGAAGAAAACGGCGAACAGAAAGCCTTTCAATTCCTCGATCCGCATTTGCCAGGCCAGCTTGATCTGGATTTCATCGAATTGATCGAATCGCTGGAAGCGGAAATGGCGCGCAATCGCGGCGCTCGCAAGGCGTCGGACACGCGCGACCGCGCGATTCTGGTTGGCGTGACCACAGACACCACAGCCGAAGCCAAAGATTCGATTGATGAATTGCGCGAACTGGCGACTTCAGGCGGCCTTGTGGTGCTGGACGAAATCATACAGCGGCGTCAATCGCTCGACCCGAAAACGCTGGTTGGCAAAGGCAAGCTCGACGAAATCATCATCCGCAGCTTGCAGCTTGGCGCGGATATGATCGTCTTTGACCGCGAACTTTCGCCCGCGCAAGTTCGCGCCATCAACGAAATCGCCGATCTGAAAATCGTTGATCGTTCGCAATTGATTCTGGACATCTTCGCCCAGCGCGCTCAAACCGCCGAAGGCCGCATTCAAGTCGAACTGGCTCAGTTGAAATATCTGCTGCCGCGATTGACCGGCAGCGGAACGGCCATGTCGCGTTTGATGGGAGGCATTGGCGGACGCGGCCCCGGCGAAACCAAGCTGGAAGTGGATCGCCGCCGAGTCCGTGATCGAATCAGCCATCTGGAATCGCAACTCGACAAAATCCGCGCCAGCCGCACCCAACGCCGCGCCCAACGCACTCGCCGCGAAATGCCTGTCGTTTCCATCGTCGGTTACACCAACGCCGGCAAAAGCACTCTGCTCAATGCGCTGACCAACAGCGACGTGCTCGCCGAACAGCGTATGTTCGCCACGCTCGACCCGACCAGCCGCCGGTTGCGATTGCCGCAGGAACAGGAAATCATAATCAACGACACCGTCGGCTTCATCCGCGACCTGCCCAAAGATTTGCTGGCCGCGTTCAAAGCCACGCTGGAAGAGATGGAGCAATCCGATTTGCTGATTCATCTGGTGGACGCCGGCAGCCCGCAACTGGAAAACCAGATCACTTCGGTCAATCGCATCCTGGGCGATTTGCAACTCGACGCGATTCCGCGCTTGCTGGTGTTTAACAAAATGGATTTGGCTGACGCGGAAGAATTGGAAAACCAGTGCCAGGTTCACAACGCGATTGCGATTTCGGCAATCAACCGCCGGTCTCTGGACAATTTGGTCAACGAAATCAGCGTGCGACTGAATCCTGAATCGGTTGAGTAACCCCGCTCACCAGCTTATAGCCCGGAGTTGAACTTGATCGAAATTCTCTGGCGTATGATCAAGTACCTGTGGTTACCATTGAAGGCTTACCATACATTCAAAGACCTGATGCGGTTGTTAATTCAGGTACCAAAAGGTGCTGGTTCAAAATACCAGATTGATTTTGCCCGCTAACTTACTCCGCCATTACATCCATCTCAGGATCAACCTGAAAGACTCTGCCATTTGTCAAAGTGATGGTGATGGTGATGTCGTAGGTTTTATTCTTCCTACCCGGAGATGCTTGGGCTGTAAACCTCCCAAGCACGAGACCATACCCTACCATGTTACACCCAGTGCTATAGCCGTTGGGGGGTGCATGTGTGAATTGAGGGTTTGCCCACATCTGAGTACCATTTGGCCAACCAAAGGGAGAGACGTTCCGAATTGGGTTATTGGGGTTATTGGGGGGAGTGACGTCGTTGACACTAATCACAATCGAAGAAATTGGGGCAGGCTGAGCAGCGATATCAAAGATTGAGAAATCAATACTGTCACCAGCATTGATACTCAAATCAACTATTTCGCCAATTTCTGTGTGAGATTGTCCCAGACTGACAAAGCCATAAGCCGCAGCAATAGGGTGGGCCATATCAGGAGTGACCCAAGGCGTAACATCTGACTTGTAAACAATATCGAGTGCAAATTGTTGAGGCATATTCTGCTCCTTGTGGTTAAGCGGTATCTTGCTTTTTTAGCCTTACTGCAGGGGATGATAAAGCAAAAGACTGCGAGACAGTCACAGCCAGTAATGACAGAAGGCCTAAAAATCACTCGGCCATGACGTCCATCTCAGGGTCAACTTGGAAGACCCTTGTAGAACCATCAGGCATATTCACAGTGATCGTGATGGTGATGTCATAGGTTTTATTCTTATTACCAGGGGCGGCTTGGGCCGTAAAAGGGCCAATAGTGAGGCCATGACCATTCATATTACATCCGCTGCTGCCGAACGACGATGTGCTTGTTAATTGTGTGGTGGGCACCGTGTAGGTGCCGTTTGTCCAGCCAAAGGGGGAGACGTTTCTATTGGGATTATTGGGATTATTGGGAGGAGTGACGTCGTTGCAGCTAATTACAATCGAAGAAATTGGTCGTCTCCCGAACTTGAGTTGATTTACAATTCCCGGCGATATGACCAAGCCGGATAAAAAGCTGAAAAGTGATGAGTTAGTAACTCCCAGTTCTTTCTGTTGGAACGAGAAGTGCGCCGATT